>Ga0209536_100003868_pt1 | contig 23830 bp, 22 predicted proteins | sample DeeMarSeWOR28_12_FD_187461 | JGI IMG/M metagenome (GOLD analysis project Ga0209536, IMG submission 187461) | Marine sediment microbial communities from White Oak River estuary, North Carolina - WOR-2-8_12 (SPAdes) (version 2) | ecosystem: Environmental > Aquatic > Marine > Intertidal zone >...
CCACATGGCCGTCTCCGGTCAGAAAAACCTCCCGGTGCACCCCCCTTGCGTGTCGGGTTTGCAGCAGCGTCCATTGGCCGGTCGCGAGGACGCGACGGACGGACGCGGCGTTCTTGTTGAACCACAGACCCAATGCGATATGTCTTGACGGCTTCCTGGTGATTCTTCGCCGCCGGGCCGGGTGTACAGTCGACCCCGGGGCGGCGGGTCCTTATAGTCTCGCCCAACCAGCAGCAATTGTCTCTTTGGCAGGACAGGGCCCCGTGAACCGTATCAGCGCAGTTGTCATTACGCTCAACGAGGAGCACAGCTTGTCGGGGGCCCTGGATTCGGTCGCCTGGTGCGACGAGATTGTCGTCCTCGATTCGGGCAGTGTCGATGGTACGGTGGAAATTGCCCGGTCCTACCCGAACTGCCGGGTCCTGCACCAGCCTTTTCTGGGCTACGGGCCGCAGAAGCGGAAAGCGGTGGAGGCCGCGTCCAACGACTGGATCCTGAGTCTCGACGCAGACGAGGTCCTGGACGAACTGCTCCAGCAGTCTCTGAGAGCGTGGCGCGAATCCGGATCCCCGGGAGAGGCGGGTTATTATCTGCTGCGCCGCTTGTGCTTCATGGGCCGGCACTTCCGGCACGGCAGGGAATCACGCGACCGGGTACTGCGCCTTTTCGATCGGCGCAGGGGAAATTTCAACGAGGCGAATATCCACGAGCGGGTAGAACTGGACGGTCCCACTGGCGTGCTCTCCGGTCGGTTGCTGCACTACAGCTACAGGGACCTGGACGAGTATTTCGAGAAATTCAATCGGTATACGTCCGTCATGGCCCGGCAGATGCGGCAGCGGGGACGTCGGTCTTCCATTCCCTCCCTGGTGCTCCGGCAACCGGTGAGCTTTCTGAACTACTACCTGGTGCGGGGCAACTGGATGAACGGTTTCCCGGGTTTCGTCTGGTCGTTGCTGGCGGCGACTTACAGGACCGTGAAGTATCTCAAGCTGTACGAACTCCAGACGACGGCTTACGACTCGAAACAGGATCCGCCGGTTGCATGACCTTCACGGCAGAGCCTCGTGCCCAGGGTGCCGTTCACGGTGTCTCCGGGTCGACGGGGAACATACAGCGCGTACCCGGGTCGAAATCCCTACAGACAACAATGTCGCGGGGGCTCCTGGTTATGTTCTTGAGAAAATCGACGATCAAGGTGGCCACTTTGCTGGCCGCTCTGGTGGCCATGCTGGCGGGAACGGGCCTCGCCCAGGCAGGCAAGTTCGGCAAGGGCGCGGTCGAAGGGCCGCTGCGGCTTCGCTATTTCACCGCAGAGATTCCGCCAGCGCCTGATGGGGGCAAGGTCCGAGTCGGGGTGAAGCTTCCCCTGGGGGCCAAGATCGCAAAGACCGAGGTGTTCATCGATACCGAGGACAAGGGAGAGAGAAAAGACTGGGCCAAGTGCGACATCGAGAAAAAGACCTGCGACATTGGCGACTCGAGCATCGTGGCCTTTCATCGCGAAAACCGTGACGAGTGGCAGGATCTGGCGGTGGATGTCAGATCGGACGCCGGAGAGCCGCGCTACGCCAAGATATCAGTGCTGTTCCAGCCCCAGTCCGGTTTCGACAACAGCGGATGCAACCGGAACAATCTTCGCTGCGGTTACATGGCGGCGGCTGAATAGCCTGGTCGTGTTGTCGGGGCAGGTTGATGGCCTGCCCACGCATCATCCGGTCTTTGTCTGATCGGCAACCGCCTGGGCGGCGGCAGCCACAGCTTCCGGGTCGCCGAGGAAGTCCCGGCCCTGGGATCGGAGACCGGAGTCCAGGCGGTAGACCAGCGGCACCCCTGTAGGAATGTTGAATCCGACGATTTCGTCTTCGCTCATGTCGTCCAGCATTTTGACCAGGGCCCGCAGGCTGTTGCCATGGGCCGCGATCAGTACGGTCTGGCCATCCTTCAGGCAGGGAACGACATTGGCTTCCCAGTAGGGCTGAACTCGCGCCAGCGTGTCCTTGAGGGACTCCGTGGCCGGCAACGTCTCCCGCGGGACCGACGCATAACGGGGATCGAATCGGGGATGTCTCTCGTCGTCATCGGGTACCGGAGGCGGTGCAGTCCCGTAGCTCCGGCGCCAGATCTGGACCTGTTCGGCTCCGTGCTTGGCGACAGTTTCCGCCTTGTTGAGGCCCTGGAGGGCTCCGTAGTGGCGCTCGTTGAGTTGCCAGGCGCGGTGCACGGGCACCCACATGCGATCCATCTTGTCCATCACGATCCACAGGGTGCGGATGGCGCGTTTGAGGACCGAGGTGAACGCAACATCGAACTCGAGGCCTTCCTCTTTCAGCAGCCTGGCGGCTTCGACGGCCTCCTCGCGTCCCTGGTCGGTCAGGTCCACGTCGGTCCAGCCCGTGAAAAGGTTCTTGAGGTTCCAATCGCTCTGGCCGTGGCGCAGCAGGACTAGCCTGACAGACATGGTGGAGTCTCCGTAGTAGTTCGTTGAGTCGATTCTAGCCTTATTCAGCGGGCCCGTCGGGCTGGCGTCCCGCGCGGCGGGCGCAACCCTACGGCAGCCCGACCAGGTAATTGCCCCGGCTCTTGTCATAGTCGAGCCGGATCATCCCCCGGGACGCGCAGTCCTCGAGCATCTCCGAGAAACTTCCGTAGCCGTAATAGGCTTCACTGAAGCCGGGATATACCCGCTTGATGGTCTGTTTCACCATGGAGCCCCATAGCTGGTCGTAATCCCCGCTCAGGCTCTCCACGATTTCCACCATCCGTTCCATGGCCTCCGACTTGCGGTCCGTGGTCTTGGGCCTGCCCCTGGATTTGCGTGCCGAACGGAGCAGGTCGTCGTAGTAGATGAATTCGTCGCAACCGGCGATGAGCAGGTCCGACGTGGAGCTCTTGACGCCGCAGCCGATGACTCGCTTGTTGTTTTCCTTCAGCTTGGAAACCAGAGGAGAAAAATCGCTGTCTCCCGACAGCAGCGCGAAAATATCGATGTGCTGTTTCGCATAACAGAGATCGATGGCGTCCACTACCATGTGAATGTCGGCGCTGTTCTTGCCGCTGACCCGGGATTGGGGAATATCGATCATCTCCACGCCGTTGGCGTGAAATTCCTTGACGTAGGTGCGGAACTGGCTCCAGTCGCAGTAAGCCCGCTTGTAAACGATTCGCCCTTTCTCCAGCAGCCGCTTCAGGACCAGCTGGATGTCGAACTGGGCACCGCTTTTCAGGTCCCGGACGCCGAGGGCCAGGTTCTCGAAATCTACAAATACCGCGATTAATGGCTCTTGTGACATGTGTTTACTCGTCTGGCTCCGGGAGCCGGGTCAAAACTGGGAAAGCCGGCGGACTTCCTGGATAGCCACGGATAGCGTGGGGAAATCCATGGCTTCGTCGGCGCGCAATTCGTTCATGATATCGGCAACATGTTTGATTCGCTCGGCTCTGGACTCGCTCCAGATCTGGAATGCCGACTCCGGTGACCGTCGCCGGCCGCCTTCCTCGACGATCTGCCGGGTAAGCTGTCCCTGGAGCAGGTAGAGGTTCTCGCGCATGCTGTTTCGGGCCATGGCCTGCCAGCGGCCGCTGACGGCGAGCCGCTCGACCTGGTCGCGCAGCCAGTCGAGCCCGAGATTTTCGCCGAGCACGAAGTAGGTCTTCGCCACCCTCGGGGGCGTCTCCGAGGCTCCCTGGGCCACCTCGACGATGTCCAGAGCCGAGTGCATGGCGTGGAGCGACGCCATACGTGTCGCCACGTTTTCCGGAATGCCGATATCCCGGTAAAGGGCGGCCGCTTCATTGAAGCGTTTCAGCTCTCGACCGCCGAGGGTTTCCGCAATGGAGGCGCTGATTTCCGCTGCTGCCGGGCCGAAACGGCTCACCGATGCCGCGATATCGGCGACCAGGTACGGCCTGTCGAGGAACCAGTGCGTGCCGTGCTTGAGCAGACGACTGGTCCGGTTGAGCATCGAGTACTGGGCATTGGCGTGGACCCTGTTGTCGAGCGCCTCGATATCCGACCACAGGGACCGGATGTCGAACACCTCCCGAGCGATGGCGTAGGCCCGGGCCACGGAACCCAGGTCGGCGCCGGTTTCGTCCTGCGTTCGGTAGGCGAAAACGGGCCCCATGCGGTTGACGATGCTGTTGGTGATCAGGGTCGAGATGATCTCCCTCGAGAGACGGTGCTCACTCATGAGCTCCCGGTAGCGGCGTTGCAGCGGTTTCGGGAAGTAGCTGATCAGCTCCTTACCCAGATATTCGTCCTCCGGGACATTGGAAGTGATCATGTCGCCGTAGAGAGCCATTTTGCCGTAGCTGAGCAGCACCGACAGCTCCGGCCGGGTCAGTCCGCGACCCGAGCGGTTGCGCTCCGTAATCTCTTCGTCGCTCGGCAGGAACTCCAGTGCCCGATCGAGCATGCCGCGGCGTTCCAGCAGGCGAATCAGGTAGGCGTGCTCGTTGATGCGTTCGCCGGCTCCCGCTGCCAGAAGACTGATCGCCTGGGTCTGGAGATAATTGTTGCGAAGTACGTGCTCGGCGACTTCGTCGGTCATGTCTGCGAGAAGCTTCCTGCGGCGTCCCGAGGTGAGACCTTCCCGGTTCACTGCCAGATTCAGGAGGATCTTGATATTGACCTCGCGGTCAGAGCAATCGACGCCACCGGAGTTGTCGATGAAGTCCGTGTTCAGGCGGCCGTCGTTGAGAGCGAACTCGATTCTGCCCAGCTGCGTCATTCCCAGGTTGCCGCCCTCTCCGATTACCCGACACCGGAGTTCCCGGCCATTGACCCGAACACTGTCGTTACTCCGATCGCCGACGTCGAGGTTGCTCTCCGTGCTGGCCTTCACATACGTACCGATACCGCCGTTCCAGAGCAGATCGACGGGCATGCGCAGTATGGCCCGAACCAGTTCGTGCGGGGCCAACCGGGTCTCGCTGGTCTCGAGCATCTCCTGAACCTGCGGGGAGAGGTGGATGACTTTCTCGTCCCGGGACCAGACCCCGCCGCCGGCCGATATGAGAGAGGGATCGTAATCTGACCAGCTGGACTCGGGCAGCTCGAACAGACGCTGTCGCTCCCTGTAGCTGGTCTCCGGATCCGGGTCCGGGTCGAGGAAAATATGTCTGTGGTTGAAGGCGGCGCGCAGCCGAATATGCGGGGACTGGAGCATGCCGTTTCCGAAAACGTCGCCCGACATATCGCCGATTCCCACCACCGAGAAATCCGTCGTCTGGGTGTCTATCCCCAGTTCGCGGAAATGACGCTTGACCGCTTCCCATGCGCCGCGGGCCGTGATTCCCATTTTCTTGTGGTCATAGCCCACCGAGCCGCCGGAGGCGAAAGCGTCACCAAGCCAGAAGTTGTATTCCCGGGAGACTCCGTTGGCGATATCGGAGAAGGTGGCCGTCCCCTTGTCAGCGGCCACCACCAGGTAGGGATCGTCGCCATCGTGCCTGACGGTCGATGGCGGCGGGACGATCTCGTTGTCTACCAGGTTGTCGGTGACGTCCAGCAAGCCGCGGATGAAGGTCTTGTAACAGCTCTCGACTTCCGCCATCAATTCGGTCCGCTGTCCCGCGGGCAGGCGTTTGGGCACGAATCCGCCCTTCGCACCGACCGGCACGATCAATGTGTTCTTGACGGCCTGGGCCTTCATCAGTCCCAGGACTTCGGTTCGGTAATCCTCCTTGCGATCTGACCACCGCAGTCCGCCCCGGGCCACCTCGCCACCCCGGAGATGAACGCCCTCGACTCGGGGCGAGTACACGAAAACCTCGTATTTTGGCCGGGGCTTCGGGAGGTCGGGAATTTTGCGGGGGTCGAACTTGAAAGACATGTGCGGCGGCGGCCGTCCTTCGCTGTCTTCCTGGAAATAGTTCGTTCGCAGCGTGGCCCGGATCATGGCCCTGAAAGCGTTGATGATCCGGTCCGCATCCAGGCTGGCGACTTCGTCCATGTGATGATCCAGGGCCTGCGTGATGGACAGGTTTTCCCGCTCGCGCCGTTTTTGCGGCAGTGCCGGGTTATTCAGCACCTCGAAATTCTCGATCATCATTTTCGCGATCGAGGGATACGAGCAGAGCACCTGCTCCATATACTGCTGGCTGAAAGGCATTCCCGTCTGCAGAAGGTAGCGGCAGTACGCGCGCAGTACCGTCACCTGCCGCCAGTCTAGGCTTGCCAGGAGAACCAGCGCGTTGAATCCGTCGTTGTCTGCGTCGCCTCGCCAGACGTTGCGAAACGCCTCCTGGAAAGTCTCGTTGACCTCCGAGGGTGTCAGCGTGTCCTGGCGGTACAGCATGTCGAAATCCTGGACGTAGACGTCCAGGCCGGTCTGCAGACGGATCCTGTAGGGACGCTCGCTGATGACCCTGAGGCCCAGGTTCTCGAGCATCGGCAGCACATCGGAAATGGGCAGCGGCTCGTTCGCATGGAAGGTCTTGAATCTGACGTGCTGCTCGGTAAAACTCGGCGGTCGGTACAGGCTCATCCTGAGATCCGTCGGGTCTTCCTGAATGGCCGCCAGCCGTTCGATATCGAAGGTGGCTTCCCGAGCCGTCACGTCTTCCATGTAGGCCGCGGGAAAGATATCTCCATAGGACGCCAGAAGGGTCAGCCCTTCGGCCTCGCCGAATCGCTCTACAAGCTGGTCCCGGAGTTCGTCCTGCCAGGTGCGAACCGCTTTTTCGATCTCGGCCTCGAGACCGTGAAGGTTGACCCTCGGCAGATTCTCCGGATCGGTTCGGACGATGAGATGTACGCGGGCGAGCTGGGACTCGGACATCTGCACGTCCGATTCCACCGAGTGACCATTGAGGGCGTCGACAAGGATGGTCTGCACCTTCTCCCGAACCTGCGTGTTGTAACGGTCTCTCGGTATGAACACCAGGCAGGAGAAAAAACGCCGGAATGCGTCGCGGCGAATGAACAGCCTGATCTGCTGCCGCTCCTGCAGGCCGAGAATGCCAACGGCGATCCGTTTAAGGTCATCTACCGACGCCTGGAACAGCTCGTCCCGAGGGAACGTATCCAGGATATGCCGCAGGGCTTTGCCACCATGACTGTCCGGAACCAGCCCGGATTCCTCCATGACCTGTTCCACCTTGTGCCGCAGTACCGGAATACTCCGGGGACTGCGGCTGTAGGCCACAGAGGTCAAAAGGCCGAGAAAACGCTTTTCTCCGGCGACCCGGCCGGCGGAATCGAACGACTTGATGGAGACATAGTCCAGATAAGTCGGTCGATGAACCGTGGACCTGGAGTTGGCCTTGGTGATCAACAGCAGATCCCGGGAGCGCGCCTGACGACGGATGGCGCGACCGATGACTTTACTGCCAGAGCCGGCAATGGAGGTCTTGCGGAGGATGCCCAGTCCGGTATCCGGCACGACCTTGAGCGTGTCGAAATCCTCGCCCTTGACGAGTTCGTATTCCCTGTAGCCGAGAAACGTGAAGTGGTCGTCCTCCATCCATTCCAGGAGCGCACGACTCTCGTCCACGATCTCGGCGCTCAGCGGCGGCGGGTTGGTGACGAGCTCCCGCGAGATCTCCAGGCACTTCGAGCGCATCGCCGACCAGTCCTGGCAAGACAGGCGAACGTCTTCGAGGGAGGACAGCAGGTCCCCGAGAATGACCCGGAAAGCGCTCTTCTCGGGGATCCGGTCGATTTCGACGTGGATCAGGGACTCCGTCACGGCGTCGTCGGACGTCTCTCCATTGGGTAGTACATCGACGAGCCGCCCCCCCGCGTCCCTGCGAACCTTGATGACAGGGTGCACCGTCAGGTGGATGTACCGGTCATGCCGGTTGATGACCATCCCCAGGGAGTCGACCAGGAAGGGCATATCATCATTGATGATCTCGACGATGGTATGGGGCGAGGACCAGCCGTCTTTTTCCGCTTCCGGATTGAATATCCTGGCCTTGGGCTTCCCGGGCCGGCGCGTCAGCGCGTAGTCCAGATGGCCGACAGCGGCCCCGGCCAGGTCGTCCACATCTCTTTTCTTGAGATCTTCGAGAGAAATGTTCCGGTAGTACTGCCAGATAAAGGAGTCGAGGTGGGAGCGGCATTCCGCCGAGGCCGTTTCGCGGGCGCACTCGATAATTTGGCCAATCACTCGCTGCCGGGCATCGGACGCGTTCTGATCCATTGAGAAGTTTCGCCAGTTAGCCGGTTCCGGTCTGAGCGATTCTACCTTTTTCCCGAGCCCGCGATCACCCGCAGGATGAGCTGCACTGCAGCGTCACGAGGGTTGGCGGAGATCGGAAATGACGGCTGCCAGGAAGCGGCAAGCCTCGCCTCCGGTGACGCAACGGTGATCGAAGGTGAGCGATAGCGGTATGCGCGGATGGGTTTCGATGCCGCCCAGCACCGGGATGACATCGTGACGAAGACCGCCTGAGCCGAGGATCGCTATGGTAGGCGGGACGACCACGGGGGTCGCGTAGCGCCCGGCCATCATGCCGAAGTTGGACAGCGTGAAGGTAAAGTCCTTCATCTCCTCGGGAGCAACCGTTCGGGTTCGGGTCCGCTCTTTGAGGCTGTCCAGGTCCTTGCGCAGATCCTCCGCCGACTTGCTTTCCACACCCCGCACCACCGGCACTATCAAACCGTCCGGCGTGTCGACGGCGATAGCGATGTCCACCCGGGATTCCAGCTGGCGACTCATGGAGGCACCGTCGTAGAAACCGTTGAGGGCCGGTTCTGCCCGGCAGCCTGCGACAATGGCACGCAGCAGACGCGCGGTGATGTCCTGACCGGGCCCCCACGCGTGAATGTCCGCATCGTCGAAAATGGTGCAGGGACAGACCTCGTTGCGGGACAGGGCCATGCTCTGGGCCATCGCCCGCCTCGGGCCCCGGAGATTCTCCGGTTCACCGGGCGGGAGCTTCACCTGGGGTGCGGGGCGCCCGCGGGCGGGAGCGCCGGCCTCGCCGGCGGAGCGCACGTCTTCTGCGGTGACCCGGCCGCCCTTGCCGGAACCCTCCATCGTGCCGAGATCCACGCCGAGCTTTTTGGCCAGCGCCCTGACGGCGGGCGCCGCCTTCACCTTCCCGGCGCCGCGGCGCCTGCGGCTTCCCGCGGTCGCCGTTTCCACCAGCTCGTCATCACTGACCGGCATGCTGCCCACCACGGTGCCGGAGTCCGCCCCGGAGCCCTTCGCGGCTGGCGGCTCCGATGCCGCTGCCGCCTTCGGCGCACCTTCGCCGGTATCGATATCGATAAGCGGCTTGCCGACCTCCACCAGGTCGCCTTCCGCAGCATGCAGCCTCGCCACTCGACCCGAATAGGGGGAGGGGACCTCTACCACTGCCTTGGCTGTTTCCACCGACAACATGGGCTGATCGGTCTTGATTTCGTCTCCCTCGTCGACGTGCCAGGTGACGATCTCCGCTTCCTGGAGTCCTTCGCCAAGGTCGGGCAGATTGAACGTTTTCATCTGGTTACCTTCAGTGTGGCCGATCGGTCCGCGCGGCCGATCCTCATGCCTCCAGGGTCCGCCGGACGGCGTCCACGATCCGCTGGACGCTGGGCAGGTACTGGTACTCCATTCTGAACAGCGGCATCACGGTATCGTAACCGGTGACGCGCTGAACCGGTGCTTCCAGGTCGTAAATGCCTTTTTCCGCGACTTCTGCAGCAATTTCCGCTCCCACTCCGCAGCTTCGCGCCGCCTCGTGGACGATCACCAGTCTGCCGGTCTTTTCCACCGACTCCAGTATGGTTTCCATATCGACAGGGCTCACCGTCGCCACGTCGATCACTTCGCAGCTGATGTCTTCCTGGGCGAGCTGTTCGGCGGCCTTGAGGGTCTCGAAGATCATCGCCCCCCAGGTGACGAGTGTGACGTCGTCGCCTTCCCGCAGCGTGTAACAGACGTCCAGCGGCAGGGCCCGCCCGTCATCGCTGACTTCCTGTTTCTGCAGCCGGTAAATTCTTTTCGGCTCCAGGAAAACCACCGGGTCCGGATTGCGTATCGAGGCCAGCAGAAGACCGTAGGCCCTGGCCGGGGAGGAGGGGATGACGACCCGGACGCCCGGCATATGGGCGAAAAGCGCTTCGGTACTCTCCGAATGATGCTCCGGCGCATGGATGCCGCCGCCGAAGGGGGCCCGGAGAACCATGGGGCAGGTCAGTCGTCCGCGCGTACGGTGTCGAAGACGGCCCGCGTGATTGATCATCTGGTCGACAGTGGGATAGATGAACCCCATGAACTGGATTTCGGCCACCGGTTTCATGCCCTGGGACGCCATCCCCACTGACAGGCCCGCGATCATCGATTCGGCCAGCGGAGTGTCCATCACGCGATCGGCGCCGAAACGCTCCTGAAGTCCTGCGGTGGCCCGGAAGACCCCGCCGTTGACCCCGACATCCTCTCCGAGAATGATGACGGACTCATCCCGCTCCATCTCGTGGGCGAGAGCCATGGTGATGGCCTCGATGAGCGTGACCTTGGCCATCAGTGATCGCCTCCCCGCGGTTCGTAATGCAGCGCGTTTTCGCGCTGTTCGGCAAGGGCGGGGGGCAGTTCCTCGAACATGAAGTCGAACATGGCGCCAGCTGCCTGGACCGGCGTGTTCAGATAGGTCTCCACGGCCTCGTCCACCTGCTTCTGGCAGTCGGCCAGCAGTTCTTCTTCCCTGGTTTCGTCCCAGACTCCCAGTTCGGTCAGGTAGCGCCGCAGTCGTATCAGCGGTTCCTGGTGCCTGGCCTGCTCGACTTCTTCGTTCTTGCGGTAGCGGCTGGCGTCATCCGCCGTCGTGTGGTCACTGAGACGATAGGTGACCGCCTCGACCAGGGTAGCGCCCTCGCCGGCCCGGGCCCGGGACAGCGACTCCTCCATGGCCTGCCTGACGGCGATGACGTCGTTACCATCGACCTGGACTCCCGGGATCCCGGCCGCGATGGCCTTCTGGGCAAGAGTCTCTGTCGCCGTCTGAATCGACAGCGGAACGGATATCGCCCACTTGTTGTTGACGACGACAAACACCACCGGCAGCTTACGGACGCCTGCCACATTCATGGCCTCGTAGAAGTGGCCTTCCGAAGTGCCTCCGTCCCCGACCACCGTGACGGCGCACCGCTTCTCGCCCCGCAGCTTGTACGCGAGCGCCGCACCGGCCGCGTGAAGGCACTGGGTGGCGATGGGCACACACCAGGGAAAATCGTGCTTGGGACCGGCGAAGTCGTTGCCCCGCTCGTCTCCGCCCCAGTAAAGCAGCACATCGGACATTCTGACGCCGCGACAGAACTGGGCGCCGTATTCCCGATACATGGGGGCGAAGCAGTCTTCCTCGCGCATCGCCGAACCTATGCCCACATGGGCCGCCTCGTGCCCCAGGCATGAGGCATAGGTGCCCAGCTTGCCCGTGCGCTGGAGATTGACGGCCTTTGCGTCGAAAGACCGGGTCAGCGTCATGAGCTTGTACATCCGAAGAATCTCGTCCGGATCCCTGGCGAAATCCGGCAGTTCCTCCACCGGTTTACCCTCCGGGTCCAGGTACTGACTGTACCCGACGCGGAATTCGGCGATTGTTTTCAAAGGAGGTCCTCCAGGGGCGGCCGTGTCTCCCCCGCTTTGTTGCGGAAGAGCACGACTTTATTCGTTGGAATAGGTGCCGGGCCGGGCTGCGAGAAACCGGGCAGGCACTCTAGAATGGCGAAAGATTATAACCGAACTTGATCCCGGCCAGTTTGACGCGATGCAGCAGTCAGGCGTCTGCGGTAGTAGACTGGGAAGCTCGTTTCCGCTGCCCCTCATGCGTTGCTGCGTACCCACCCATCCGGACAAGCCCATGAAACAAAGAGAGATCGAGGAAGGCATTCATCGCGACCTGGCGAAGAGCCTTTCCTATTCCGAATACCTGAGCCTGGATACTCTGCTGGCGGCTCAGCACCCGCTCAGCCGGCCGGTGCATCACGACGAGTTGCTGTTCATCATTCAGCATCAAACCTCCGAGCTCTGGTTCAAGCTGATTATTCATGAGCTCGAGGCGGCGATCCGGCATATCCAGGACGACCAACTGGGGCCGTGCTTCAAGATCTTCGCGAGGATCAAGCAGGTGCAGGACCAGCTCTTTAGCCAGTGGTCCGTGCTCGAGACGCTCACGCCCAGCGAATACGCTCAGTTCCGGCACGTATTCGGCCATGCATCGGGATTCCAGTCGGCCCAGTTCCGGATGCTGGAGTTCCTTCTGGGCAACAAGGATGCCGCCTGCCTGACGGTGTTCGACCATGAACCGGAAATCCGGGAACGCCTGGAAAAAGTGCTCAACTCGCCCAGCGTCTATGACGAGTTTCTCCGTTATCTGGCGAGACGTGGTCATCCCGTGCCTTCTGATCGTGTCGAGCGGGACTGGTCCACGTCCTACGAGCAGCATCCGGGGGTGACCGCCGTATTCAAGGAGATCTACGAGGATACAGGCCGTTTCTGGGAAGCCTACGATATGTGCGAGAAACTGGTGGACGTGGAGGAGAACTTCCAGCTGTGGAGATTCCGCCACCTCAAGACCGTGGAACGGATCATCGGGTTCAAGCGCGGCACCGGCGGCTCCTCCGGCGTGGCCTTTCTTCGCGAGGCCATCGATATCCGCCTTTTCCCCGAATTAATCGACGTCCGCACCTATATAGAAGAGCCCGCCCGCTGAGGCTCATCCCGATTCCGGCGCCTCCATCTCTCCTGCCTTGTCGGCAAGGCGTCGCAGGAGACAGTCGAGCTGTCGGCGCTCCCGGTGATCCAGTACCGCGAGCAGGTCTGTTTCGAAGGCCAGGAGTCTCGGCGCAATTTCGCGGTAGATCCTCCAGCCCTCTGCGCTGAGCTCCAGGATCGACCGGCGTTTGTCTGCATCCGCTATCCGCCGGCGGATCCGGCCCGCCGCGAGAAGTCGTGATACGGCGCGGCTCACGGTCACCTTGTCCATCGCTCCACGCTCGGCCACCTCCGTTGCGTTGGAGCGTGGAAATCGACCCAGAATAGCCATGACGCGCCATTCGGAAACGCTGAGCCCGTAACGACGACTGTAGGTGCCGGACAGGATTGCGCTGACGGTATTGGACAGCACTGACAGCCGATAGGGCAGGAACGATTCCAGGTCCAGTACCGCTTGTTTCATGTTGGTGCGCTGCAGCTTGTTGTGCGGGAGGCTCCGGATCTATAATAGTTACAAATGAAACTAATTCAACTGCGGGGCCCGGACGGGCCCTGTCTACGTCGGGAGAACAAGCATGAGTGGGACGCATGCCAATCCGCTGGGTATCGATGGTTTTGACTTTGTCGAATTCGCCGCGCCCGATTCGGCGCTGCTGCACGACCTCTTCCCGCGGCTGGGTTTCATCCCCGTCGCCAGGCACCGTGATCGCCGAGTAACCCTTTATCGGCAGGGTCAGATCAACTTCCTGGTCAACGAGGAGCCGGATAGCGTGGCGGCAGAATTTTCCCGCACCCATGGCCCCTGCGCCTGCGGATTCGCCATCCGGGTGGCGAACGCCCGGGAGGCCCGCGAGCACGCCCTGGGAAAGGGCGCTGAGCCTGTTCCGGAGCATGCCTCGGGACTGGCTGTGGACACGCCGGCAATCCTCGGCATCGGCGGAAGCGTTCTCTACCTGGTCGATCAGTACGGCAGCAACTCGGTGTTTGACCGGGAATACGATTACTTTCCGGGGGTCAGCCGGCGGCCGAAGGGTTTCGGGCTCGGTTTCATCGATCATCTGACGCACAACGTGTACCAGGGAAACATGGATCAGTGGGCCGGCTTCTACGAGCGCATCTTCAATTTCCGGGAGATTCGGTATTTCGATATCAAGGGCGCCAAGACCGGACTGCTGTCCCGGGCCATGACGGCACCGGACGGCATGGTCCGGATCCCGATCAACGAGGCCACCGACGAGAGGTCGCAGATCGCCGAGTACCTGGATGAATACAAGGGCGAGGGCATCCAGCACATTGCCCTTTTTACCGACAGCATCTACGAAACCGTCGAGAACCTGCGGGCGGAGAACGTGGAGTTTCTCGATGTCCCGGATACCTACTACGAGATGGTGGACGAGCGCCTTCCCGGCCATGGTGAGAATCTGGATCGGATGAAGGAAAACCGTATTCTCATCGATGGAGATCCGGAAACCAGACAGCGGCTGCTGCTTCAGATCTTCACCCAGACCTGTATCGGTCCTATCTTTTTCGAGATCATTCAGCGCAAGGGCAACGAAGGTTTCGGCGAGGGCAATTTTCAGGCCCTGTTCGAATCCATCGAGCGGGATCAGCTGCGCCGCGGCGTGATTTAAGTGTCGCAACGGCCGGGAGGCTCGCCATGAAGAAATGGATCTCCTTTCCTCGACTGGAGGGCAGGACGTCACGGCAGGCCCACGCGGATCTGCCGGAGGGAACCTACGAGCGTGAACTCGGCCGGGAGGGTTTTTTCGGCCCCGCGACCCATATGTACCACCGTCGTCCGCCCACGGCCTGGTCAGGATTCGAAGGGCCGCTGCGACCGAGGGCCTTCGATACTACCCGGCTTATGTCTACGGCGGCCTCGCCCTGGGAGGCCGATCAGCTCTTGCACAACGCCTGCGTCAAGATCCGGCACTGGCGTCAGGCGGCGAGCATGGAGTGTCTGGTCAGGAATGCCGACGGCGACGAACTGGTCTTCATCCACCAGGGGAAGGGCTGCCTGTTCTGTGACTATGGAAGTCTCGAATTCGGCGACGGCGATTACATCCTGCTGCCACGCGGGACCATGTGGCGCGTCGAGATCGAGGAACCGCTGACGGCCCTGCTGATCGAGGCCACCAACGAAGCGTATCGATTGCCGGACAAGGGCCTGGTCGGACCGCATGCCATCTTCGACGAGGCGATACTCGAGACGCCGGTGATCGACGAGCCTTTTCTGGATCAGCAGGACGATTCCCCCTGGACCGTAATCGTCAAGCGGCGGGACCAGCTTTCCACCATCGAGTATCCCTTCAGTCCCCTTGACGCGGTCGGATGGAAGGGGGACCTGGCGCCGGTGCGGCTCAACTGGCGGGACATCCGGCCCCTGATGAGCCACCGATATCACCTGCCGCCTTCCGCGCACACCACCTTTCTGGCGGGACGCTTCGTTGTCTGCACTTTTGTCCCGCGGCCGTTCGAATCGGACGCCGATGCCCTGAAGGTGCCGTTTTTCCACAACAACGATGATTTCGACGAGATGATCTTCTACCATGCGGGTGAATTCTTCTCGCGCGACAACATACATCCGGGAATGATTACCCTCCATCCCGGTGGCTTCACCCACGGGCCCCACCCGAAGGCGCTAGAGAACATGTTGGTGCAGAAATCTGCCGGGACCAACGAAGTTGCCGTCATGATCGATACGCGGGACGCCCTCGAGGTCGCGGCTCCGGCCGGCGCCGTTGAGTGGGCAGGCTACGTCGATTCCTGGAAGGCCTGACCGACCGCCGTATTTCGAATCAAGCTTCAATCAGGAGACAGATATGAAACTGGGATCCCTGAAGGAGGGCGGGCGAGACGGCACGCTGATCGTGGTCTCACCGGATATGTCCCGCGCAGCCCGAGCGCACGGCATCGCCTCCACCCTGCAGCAGGCGCTGGAGAACTGGCGGGAAGCAGAAGAGCAGCTTCGCCAGCTCCACGAGGCGCTGATCGAGCATCGGGCGGACGGGTCCTTCGAGCTCGACCCAGGGGATCTCGCCTCGCCCCTGCCACGCGCTTTCCAGTTTCTCGACGGCAGCGCCTACCTGGCGCACGTGGAAAGGGTTCGCCGGGCCCGTGGGGCCGAAATGCCGCCCAGCTTCCTGACGGATCCCCTGATGTACCAGGCCGTGTCCGATGGATTTCACCCGCCCGCCGGGACCATCGCCGTGGAGAGCGAGGATTTCGGCATCGATTTCGAGGCGGAAGTATGCGTAATTACCGATGACGTGCCCATGGGCGTCGCGGCCGAGGATGCCCTGGCTCATGTCCGTCTGATCTGCCTGGTCAACGACGTGTCGCTGCGCAACCTGATTCCGGCGGAGCTGGCCAAGGGGTTCGGTTTCATGCAGAGCAAGCCCCGGTCCGCTCTGTCACCCGTGGCGGTCACGCCGGACGAACTCGGTGAGCACTGGCGCGGGGGCAAGATACATCTTCCCCTGGTGACCCATTACAACGGCGATCTTTTTGGCAACCCGGAATGCGGAGAGGACATGCAGTTCGGTTTCGGCGAGCTGATTGCCCACGCCGCCGCGACGCGTCCGCTTTCGGCCGGCACGATTATCGGTTCCGGGACCATCGCCAATGCGGATGAGTCCCGGGGATCGTCCTGCCTCGCCGAGCGGCGAATGCTGGAGATTATCGCCGACGGAACGGCAAAGACCCCTTTCATGAGATTTGGCGATTCCGTCCGCATCGAGATGCTCGATCCGGACGGGCAATCCATATTCGGGGCCGTCGAGCACATCATCTCCCGGTACGAGGGACCGTGAGCCGGCCCGCGCTTTACTCCTACTGGCGCAGTTCCGCAGCCTACCGGGTGCGTATTGCGCTGAATCTCAAGGGTATTGACTACGAGTGCCGCCCGGTCCATCTCGTCCGGGACGGTGGCGAACAGCGAAGACCGGAGTATCTGGCCATCAACCCCCAGGGGCTGGTGCCTGTCCTGTCGGTGGACGGGCTCGTGATCAACCAGTCGCTGGCCATCATCGAGTATGCCGACGAACGATGGCCCGAGCCGCCGTTGTTGCCTGCAGACGCGATCGGGCGCGCCCGTGTGCGGAGTCTTGCGATGATGATCGCCTGCGACATTCATCCCCTGAACAACAGCCGGGTTCAGAACTATCTGCGGGATGAACTCGGCGTCAGCGAGGAACACCGGCTTGGCTGGTACCGGCACTGGGTGGCCACGGGATTCCAGGCCCTAGAGGTCCGGTTGAGTAGCGACGCGGACACAGACCGGTTCTGCCATGGCAACCAGCCGGGGCTGGCCGATCTCTGTCTTGTGCCGCAGGTCTACAACGCCCAGCGTTTCCGCTGCGATCTGTCGCCGTTTCCATCCATCATGGCCATCCACGATGCCTGCATGGAGCTGGATGCATTCCGCGATGCTGCGCCGGAGTCCCAGCCAGACGCGGAATGAAAAATCTCGGCGAGCGGAACCTCCTCATTTTCGATTGCGACGGGGTTCTGGTGGACTCCGAACCGCTGGCGAACCGCGTTCTCAACGAAGCGCTGGCCGAACTCGGACTTCAGATCAGTCTGCAGGAATCGACTGAGCGATTTACCGGCCTCAGCATGCCCAGCTGCATTGACCTGGCGGAGAAAATGCTGGGTAAGAAGCTTCCCCCGACTTTCGTCTCCGAACTGGAGCGCCGGACCGAGCAGGTCTTCAGGCAGTCCCTTCGCCCCGTAGCGGGTATCGCCGATCTGCTGGAGATTGTTCAGGCGCCTGTCTGCGTGGCTTCCAGCGGCAGCCATGCAAAAATCCGCAACAGCCTGGAACTCACCGGACTGAGACCGTGGTTTCCCGAGGCGGCTATTTTCAGCGCCGAGGACGTAACCCGCGGCAAACCGGCGCCGGACCTTTTTCTGTTCGCCGCCAGCCGCAGTGGATTCCCGACAGAGCGATGCGTCGTCATCGAGGATTCGGTCCCCGGCGTCAGGGCTGGGATAGCGGCCGGCATGAGGGTATTCGGGTATGGGGAACGGACCTCGCCTCGCCAGCTCGGAGCCGCCGGTGCTACAGTCTTTACCCGAATGCACGAACTCGCCGACCTGCTGGCCGATCTCTACTCCGATTAACGGCCGGCCGGCAGCGAGGCAAGGAGGCGCGTGGTGGTCGAGATCGTGACCGCGGCAGAACTCTGGTGGACCGTCCTGATCCTGACGGCCGGCCTGCTTATCTGGTTTGGTGCCGGACTCTGGGGATGGGTCGTCGCCGGTCTGCCGGTCCTGATCGCCTTCACCGCGGTTTCCGATGCGAGTCCCCTGACCATAATTCTGGTCTGGCTCGCCGTGGTGGCTGCCTGCGCGGTCCTGGGTGTGCCCGCGGTCAGGCGCCGGTTGCTCAGCGGTCCTGTGATGGAATGGATGCGTCATCGACTGCCGCCGATCTCGGCCACCGAACGGCAGGCGCTGGAGGCCGGCGGCACCGGCTGGGAAAAACAGCTGTTCAGCGGACTCCCCCGGTGGCGGAAACTTCGACGAGATCCGGGTCCCCGTCTCGAGAAAAAAGAGATGGATTTCCTGGAGGGACCGGTCGAGTGGTTCTGCGGAATGGTCAACGATTACCAGCTGAACCACCTGCACAAGGACCTTTCCCCCGAGGCCTGGGAGCTGTTGCGCAAGGAGCGCTTTTTCGGGATGACCATCCCGGAAAAATACGGGGGTCTCGGATTTTCACCCTCTGCCCACTCGGCGGTCATCCTGAAGATTGCTTCCCGCAGCATCAGCGCAGCCCTGACTGTCATGATCCCCAACTCGGTGGGTCCGGCGAAACTCATCCTGGAGCACGGCACCGAAGAGCAGAAGAAAACCTACCTGCCGGCCCTGGCCGCCGGAGACGAGATTCCCTGTTTCGCCCTGACCGGACCGGAGGCCGGAAGCGACGCGGCGTCAATTCCTGATCACGGCGTTGTCTGCCGTGGCGAATGGCAGGGACGGACGGATGTGCTCGGTGTCCGGATCAGTTTCGACAAGCGCTACATTTCTCTCGCCCCGATAGCAACGCTGCTGGGTGTGGCGTTCAAGTTGTCCGATCCTGACGGCCTGCTGGGAGGAGATGAAAAGCGCGGCATCACTCTGGCTCTGGTGCCATCGGAAGCGCCCGGCGTGGAACGTGGCGCCAGGCATGACCCCGGTCACATGGGATTTCACAATGGCCCTATCCGGGGCACGGACGTGTTCGTTCCCGTCGAGAACATTATCGGCGGCGTCGAGGGAGTGGGGCGCGGGTGGCCCATGCTCATGGAATGCCTGACCGACGGGCGCGCCATCTCGCTGCCGGCCCTCTCCTGCGCTGCCGCCAAGACGGCGACCCGGGTGGTGGGCGCGTACAGCCGGATCCGGTATCAGTTCCACACTCCCATCGTCGGTTTCGAGGGCGTCAGGGAAGCCCTGGCGGCGATCGCGGGCAATACCCTGGCCATGGAGGCTGCCAGACAGCTGATAATTTCGGAGCTCGACGCCGGCCGGCAGCCGGCAGTGGCGGCCAGCATAGTGAAATACAATCTCACGGATCGCTGCCGTCGGGTGATGGATCTGGCCATGGACCTGACGGCAGGCGCCGGTCTGATGCTCGGGCCGCGGAATCTCGTTGGCGAGTTTCACAAGTTCCCCCCTCTTGGCGTCACCGTGGAAGGCGCCAACATCCTGACCCGCAGCCTGATCACTTTCGGTCAGGGCGTGATTCGCTGCCACCCCACTCTCTGCAGGGAGATGGAGGCTATCTCTTTGGCGCCGGATCCCGGCCGGAGAGCCTTCGATCGGGCATTCGCCGTCCATCTGCGACACCTGGCCCGGAATGCGCTTCGGAGTTTCGTCCACGGACTCACCGGCGCCAGGCTCGCCGCCGCCCCGGCGCGTTCCCTCGATCGCCGCAGTTACCGCCAGATCGCCCGCCTGAGTGCCGCTTTTGCGCTGACCTGCGACGTACTGCTGTTGACGCTCGAGAACTCCCTCAAGAGGCACGAACGTATCTCGGCCCGCATGGCCGACGTTCTCAGCCAGATGTACATCGCCAGCGGTGTCCTGCGGCTGCTGGATCAGCTGGGTCGGGACGACAGCATGAACGACCTGAAGGACTGGGCCGTGGCCGATTGTCTGTGGACGGCCCAGGCTGCCCTGGAGGAGGTCTGCAACAACATGCCGGCACGCTTTGTCGGCAGACTGCTCCGTTTCCTGATATTCCCGCTCGGGCGGCCCTGGCGGCGTCCGTCGGACGGACTGGAGAACCGGCTGGCGCAGGTTGTCAGCGTGGCTTCCAGCGGGCGCGATCGACTGACCGCCGGGATCTATCTTCCCATGGATCCGGCGGAGCCTCTCTCCAGGCTGGAGACCGCTCTGCGCAAGGTCACGAACACGTCGCCGCTGGCGGACCGTCTCCGGGAAGGGGAGCGCATGAGGCTGGTGACGGAAGGTCCGCTCGACGAACGTATTGCGTCTGCGGTGGCCGCCCGATTGTTGTCGTCCACGGAAGCGGAGGATCTCCTGGCAGCCGAGCGGGCGCGGCTAGAGGCCCTCCGCGTCGACGAATTCGAGTCGGCAACTTTCGGAACTGGCAGGGCGGTCTAGCCGGAATACGGCCCGCGATCGGGCGGCTCCGGCCCCACGGCCAAACGGTTCAGGTGAAGCCGTTGCCGGTCCGGGTTAATCTTCCGCACTCAGTCACTGCCGGGAGCCAGTAGTCATGGACCTGAGCGAAGTTCGCCGCGAATACATCCGGGATCATCTCGAACGGGAGAACCTGGCGAACGATCCGATCGACCAGTTCGACGCGTGGTTCGAGCAGGCGCGGGCGGCCGGGGCTGCGGAGGTGAACGCTATGGTGCTTGCCACTGCCGGAGCCGACGGTCAGCCGTCCGCCAGGACCGTCCTGCTGAAATATTTCGATCGCAGGGGACTTGTTTTCTTTACCAACCTGGAGAGTTCCAAGGCTCGCCAGATAAGCGAGAATCCGAAGGTTGCGCTGCATTTTTACTGGCCGCTGATGGAACGGCAGGTGATCATCCGCGGAGAAGCGGTCCAGGTGACCCGTCGCGAGGCTCTGAGTTACTTCGTCAAGCGACCGCGGGGCAGCCAGCTGGGAGCCTGGGTATCGGACCAGAGCCGCGTCGTGTCTTCCCGCAGCATGCTCGAGATGAAGCTGGACGAGATGAAAAGGCGATTCTCCGACGGCAAGATCCCGTTGCCATCGTTCTGGGGCGGCTATCGAGTGATTCCTCAGGAAACAGAATTCTGGCAGGGCCGCGAGAACCGCCTCCACGATCGCTTCCTGTTCACGCGCGATGGCGAAGGCTGGACCATCCAGCGCCTGGCCCCCTGAAGCAGCCGGGGTTTAGCGTGATCGACGCGGCCGAAGCTGACGTCGCATGATCACCCGCGCCGGGGATGGCCGGGAGAATTCCCTGAATCCCGCCGCGCGGAATATTGCCGGTGTGCCCATGTAGGAGGACACCGCCGCCAGCCTTTTTCCGCGGGGATCTGTGGGATAGGCCTCCACGAGCCGCCCGCCCTGTTCCCTGACGTAATCCACCGCGGCCCGGACAAGCGCCTCTGACATGCCCCGGCCTCGCCAGTCGCGGGCGACGAACAGGCACGTCACCGACCAGGCCGGTTGCGCGTCTGCGGGTTTCAGAACCCTCGAACGCATCAGGGAAGAATACGATTCCCTCGGTGCCACCGAGCACCATCCAACAGCCTTGTCCGCGGCGTACGCCAGGATTCCGGGGGGGCTGCCCTGGCTGACGATTTTCCGGAAGGCGCGCCGGTTTCCCTCGTTTCCGTTCAGGTCGAACTGACGTCTCGTGCATCTCCACCACATGCACCAGCATCCTGAACAGGCGCCGCGCGGGCCGAAGAGATCTTCCAGGTCGTCCCACCGGTCGGGCGTGAGCGGCCTGAATTTCAGTTGTGTACCCACTGGTGGCTCCTGAGCGATCGGGGGAACCTTTCTCCGACTTCGATCAGGTCAGCATAGTCCGCCAGGCGACGAGCCAGCCGGAATCCTGGCGGAGGAAAACCAACAGCTCGCCGCCGGTCTCGTCGAATTCAGAACCGCCCATCTCGTAGACGACCTCGTAACGATAGGTGGCGACGGCCGTGTCGCCGAAGACGTCGATTTCGGCGTCCCCGGGGGTGAACTGCCTGACGCGCGCGTCCCTCACGAACGCAGCATAACTCTCGATACATGGGCCGATGCCGTACACGCGGGGGGTATCGCCCGGAGGCTGGATTACGACATCCGGATGAAAGAAATCCACGAGTTCGGCGGGATCGCCCTGCAGCCAGGTTCGGTTGATGCCGTCGATCAGGTCGCGGATGTGGTGTGCGGTCTGGGTGATCGTATCCTCGGACATGGAATGACTCCTCTGGGGTCCGGGCAGAATAACAGGGCAAAGCCGGTCATCGCGGCCTTTCTCAGCTCAGGTCCACGGCATGTCGCTTCAGGTCTTCGAGCGTCACGTACTGAAGCGCCGCTTCGTGGGTCGCCTTCAGAACGACACGGGGCGCGCAGCCGGCGGCGGCGGCTTCTGCCCAGCGCCTGGCACACAGGCACCAGCGATCTCCGGGCCTCAGCCCGGGAAAGCCCGGACCGGGTGTCACCAGGTCATTACCCTTTTGCAGGCTGAACTGCAGAAACTCGGCCGTGACGCGGGCACAAATCACGTGGGCTCCCAGATCCTCGCGACCGGTATTGCAGCAGCCATCGCGATAGAAACCGGTGACGGGCCTGTCTCCGCAGGTTTCCAGCGGTTCCCCGAGCACGTTTCTGGCCGGTTTCATCTGCTCTCTTGCAAGGCTGTAAACTCAGTCGCACGAGTGAGCGGGGAGACGCCGTCGGCGTCCCCCGCAGGAAAACCCGTCGGGATCAGGTGAGCTAGAAGCGTCGCGGCGCCGGACGATCGGTACGCGGACGAGCTTCGTTGACCCGGAGGTTCCGGCCGCCAACGTCGGTGTCGTTGATGGCGTTGATGGCGGCTTCCGCTTCTGCCTGATTTGGCATCTCGACGAAGCCGAAACCCCTCGAGCGGCCGGTTTCCCGGTCGCTAATGATCTTCACACTCGAAACCTCGCCGTATTCCGCGAACAACTGGCGGAGGTCATCTTCTGTCGTCCGAAAAGCGAGGTTGCCAACATAGATATTCATCAAACTGTCCTGGACCATGTGTGTTGCATCGATTGCTCCGCCGAGTCGACAACACACGAGCCACCCGACGCGCCCGGGTTGCAAGACCGGGCCACCAATGTGCCCGCGATCCCGGACCGGCCTCGTTCCCGGTAGCCGAGTGCGGGATCCCGGCAGACAAAGATTAAGGTCTCTGCCCCGTCCATGTCACGAAATTTCTGGCTGTCGGATTCCTATAGCCTGATACGCACAGCCTGTTGCGGCAGATGCTCGCCGATGGTCCGGCGCAGTTGCGACGCTGGGCCGACCACGCGCAGTAGGTGACTCGGGCACCGGCAGTCGGAAGACCCGAAGCCGTGGCCGAAGGATTCGATCTGCGGGAGTTCGGACAGCATGGCTGTCCAGCTGCATTCTCTTCGATCGGTTCCGGCAGACAGCCACACGCTCGATAACCGGGAGTATCGTCTCAGGTAGTCTGCATGCCAGTGTGGGCGCGGTGACGTGGCCAGGTGATGCTTCAGTCTTGCTCTGAGCCCCCCGGGGCCGAGCGCGCTGCCCACATAGAGATAGACGCCGGAGCTGAATTTCAGCGGTCCCAGGGCACCGATCCTGATGTTTCGATCACGGCCGAGATGAAATTTCAGGATGTACGTGCCCGAACATGGCGGGATGCGGTCCAGTGTGCTCATGGCGCAGTCGTGGAGATCAGCCGGTGGCGCGATAGGATATCAGTCATGCAAGGAATTCCGGTCCAGTGACAAAGACTGTGGGAATGATGATCGGCCTCGATATCGGCGGAACCAAGATCGAGGCGATTGCGCTGACGGGCGACGGTGAGGAGTTATGGCGCAGAAGGATCCCGGCGCCGACGGAATACGAGGGAACCGTCCGCGTTTGTGCGGAGCTGGTGCGCGCGGCCGAGCAAGAGACGGGTCGGACGGGCACCGTTGGCGTCGGGCTGCCAGGCACGATTTCTCCGGGAACAGGCCTGGTGAAGAACGCCAATTCGACC
>Ga0209536_100003869_pt1 | contig 23825 bp, 12 predicted proteins | sample DeeMarSeWOR28_12_FD_187461 | JGI IMG/M metagenome (GOLD analysis project Ga0209536, IMG submission 187461) | Marine sediment microbial communities from White Oak River estuary, North Carolina - WOR-2-8_12 (SPAdes) (version 2) | ecosystem: Environmental > Aquatic > Marine > Intertidal zone >...
TCGGTCGCGCAATCGCGCTCGCGTCCGCGCGGAACGGCCAGGAAGTCACGCTGTGGAGCCGAACGAAACGCGAGCTTCCTGCGCCAATTCGTTCCTCGACCGACATCGGCGCCCTGCACGACTGCGAGCTTCTGTTCGTGGCGGTGCCCGCTCGACATGCTGTCCCAATCGCCGAGCAACTCGGTGAAGTCGTCGACGGACGTCACTTGATGGTCCACGTCAGCCGTGGGCTTATCGGCGGCGAGCTCAAGACCCTCACTCAGGTGATCCGCGAAAAGACCGTCTGCCGCAGAATCGGTGCGCTCGCCGGCCCGCTGGTCGCCGACGCCCTGGCGGACGGACGGCCGAGCGGCGCGATCCTCGGCACCGGCTTTCCCGAGCTCACCGCCATGGTGCGTGAAGCGATCGGCGGCTCCGGCCTTCGCATCTACGACACGAAAGACGTCGTTGGCGTCGAGCTCGCGAGCGCGACGGTCGGCTTTCTCACCGTCGTGCTCGGATACGCGCAGGAGATGGGCGCCGAGCCTGGAACGCTCGCGGTGCTCGCCACGCGGGGAATGGTCGAGATGTCACGGGTGGGCACCACCCTCGGCGCGAAGGAATCGACGTTCATGGGGCTTGCAGGGCTCGGCGACCTGATCGCGGCGGTCGCGGGCGACGCGCGTCCCGAGCTCCGACTCGGAGGCGCCCTCGCCCGCGGCAGCGATTTGCGGACCGCCATCGGCGAGCTCGGCGCCTATGTCGAGGGTCTCGAGGTCGCGCAGCACCTGCTCGAGCACGCGCGTCGAACCGGCTTGGAGACACCGATTTCGTCCACCTTCGTCGAAGTGTCCGAGGGTCGCATGAGCCCAAATGATGCTATCCAGGCGCTGATGGAGAGGCGTGTAGGCACGGAATGACCGACAGCTCAAATCTGGTTTTGTGGAGTTTCCCGACGAGAGTGGTCGCCGGTGAAGGTGCGGCAGCCCAGTGCGCGAGCGAAGCCCGTCAGCTCGGCGCAACGCGGGTGCTCCTGGTCTCGGACCTCGGAATCGAAGCCGCGGGTCTCCTCGCGCCGATACGCGCCGCGCTGGACGCGGGCGGGCTCCCGCATGCCTCGGCGCTCGACATCTCGTCGAACCCTCTCGAAGCCGAAGTTCTCACCGCGGCGTGCGCATTCGAGGAGTTCGGCGCGGACCTGGTGCTCGCAGTCGGTGGTGGAAGCGTGCTCGACGTGGCCAAGCTCGTTCGGGTGGCCGCCACGCACCCCGCACCACTCGCCCAATATGACGACGCGATTGGTGGGAGCAGCAAGATCGTCGAACCACTGCCGCCGATGATCGCGATCCCGACCACGGCCGGGACGGGCAGTGAGGTCGGCCGAAGCGGAGTCGTCACGATCGAGGCGACCAACGCGAAGACCGTGATCTTCGCGCCGTCGCTGTTGCCCGACGTCGCCATCTTGGACCCGGCCATGACCGCGACGATGCCAGCCTTCATGACCGCGGCGACCGGAATGGATGCGCTCGCCCACTGTATCGAAGCGTACTCGGCCATCGGGGACCATCCCATGGCGGACGCGATCGCGCTCGGCGGCGTTCGGCTCTGCCGCCGTTCACTCCAAACCGCGACGGACACTCCCGACGACATGAACGCCCGTGCCGACATGCTCAAGGCCGCCATGATGGGCGCGGTGGCGTTTCAGAAGGGGCTCGGCGCATGCCATTCGCTGGCGCATCCGCTTTCGACGGAGTTCGGTTTGCACCACGGCCTCGCGAACGCGATTTGCCTGCCCGCGGTCCTCGACTTCAATCGCGTGGCGATCCCCGACCGAATTGCGGAGATTGCGCACCAACTCGACGTCCGCGGCTCGGACGAGGGCACCCTCTCATTCGAATGTGCGGGCGCCGTGCGGGCGCTGCGCCGGTCGATCGGTTTGCCCGGCGACCTGCGTTCCCAGGGAATCGGAGAAGACGATCTGCCACGCCTCGCCGAGCTAGCGTACAAAGACGTCTGTCACCAGCTCAACCCGCGCCCATGCACGCGGGACGACCTCCTCGCCCTCTACAAGGCGAGCTTGGACGATGGCTAAGCGCCGAAAAGGGAAGCTCGAGTCGATCGCCAAGCTGTTGAGGGGCGTGTACCCGGCGCCCGACCAATACGAGACCGCCAGAGTGTTCGCTTGGTGGAGCCGCTCGGTGCCTCCACGCATCGTCGAGCATGCGCGCCCGGTGCGCCTGACCCGGGGCGTGCTGATCGTCCACGTCTCATCGTCGGTCTGGGCAAACGAGCTCCACTATCTGACCGATGATCTCCTGGCGCGGTTACGCGAGCACGCGCCCGAGAGCCGCATCGAAAAGATCCGTTTTCAAGTCGGCCCCCTCCCCGACCTGCCAACGCGTCCACCAGAGGCGCCCCCGCCTCCGGCGCCGGTGCGCCTCGCTGCATTGCCCGAAGAGCTCGGCCGAGCGCTGAGCCGTGTGGAAGACGACGAGCTGAGAAAAGCGATCACCGAAGCCGCGACGACGAGCCTGGCGAGAGGCCGTAAGAAGGACTGACTGCGGCGTCAGCGTCAGCGTCAGCATCAGCGTCAGCGGTTTAGCGACACCGCCCACGCCACCCGTAGTTTTGCTATCGCTCTCACGCGAGCGAGCCGCGTGCCTCCGCGCTCTTCGCTTCGCTCGAGCTTGGCGGCGCATTCGCGCCGGGCTTTGCCGTTCCGGCTCGCGGGTCTGCGTTAGACGCGTTTGCGCAGGTCGGTCTGGAGGCTATTGAAATCAGATAGGTTTTGGGGGGCGAGCGTGTCCCTCTTTCAGACGGGCCATTTTCGCGAACAGGGCGAGGACGTCCGGTCGGCTCGTGTCGTTCGCAAAGTTCCGGTAGAGGGTGGCCGTGTTGAGGTAAACGCGTTCCGGGTCGAGCCAGCCTTTGAACTCGTCGAGGACCATGTCCCGAACGGCGTCGTCGAGGCTCATGCCGGCATCGTATCGGCGGCGCGCTTCCTCGCTGAGGACCTCGAGGTAGCGGACGCTCTCCTCGAGTCCGGTCTTGTCGGTCAACGGGCCGTGGCCGGGTACGACGGTCTCGATGTCCATGTCGAGAAGTCGGCGTAGGGCGGCCGTCCAGTTGCGTACGGGACCCTCCCAGATGATCGGGTGTGCGTCCTTGAAAAGCAGGTCCCCGGTGAAGACCGTCTTGTCGTCGGGCACGTAGATGACGGCGTCCCCTCGCGTGTGGGCTGGGCCGAGCTCGATCAGCAAGACCCTCTTGTCACCCACCTGAAGCTCGAGCTCACCCTCGAAGATCCGGTTGGGCGGTGTGGGCGTGATCCCGGACCAGTCGAACGCAGCGAAGTGCTCGAGCGCCATCGGCGCGGCGTCGGCAAGCATGGCGACGCGATCGATGCCGACGGCTTTGAGCATCCCACCGAGCACCCGACCGGTCGTGCCCATTGCTTCGACGACGCGCGCCGCACGCATGAGCAGCCTGTTGCGGCTCGGCGGTCCTTCTTCCAGGTCCTCGATGCACCCCCGCGTCCCGTAGATATCCGCATTGGACAACAACTGGTTGCCGTAGCAGTGGTCTCCGTTTCCATGAGTGTTGACCACCGTCCCGATTCGCGACGCAGACGGAACCGCGCGCCGCATCGTATTGAGCATCTCTTGGGTGGTCTTGAGATCGAAGAGCGTATCGACGAGCAGGGTCTCCCCACCATCGGTGATCAAACCGCTGTTGCTCCAACCCCACGATCCTGGAAGCTGTGTATAGGCGTAGACCCCGTTCCCGATCTCACTTAGGGCCTTGTTGACGTTGGCAGACATTGGATCAACTCGGAAAACGCAGGCCGAAAGCTCGAGCAGCGCGCGCAATCCGCCTGTGGCTGCAAACCTACTCCAACTGGAGCCCTGCCGTAAACAGTGGCGCGATCGCCGCCCGTCGTCTCAAGGAGCTCCGTCGAAAAACCGCTTCATGACGTCGATCATCTTCGGAACGTCGGCAGCGGCCGCCACCTCGCGGCACGAGTGCATCGAGAGCATCGGGTTCCCCACGTCCACCGTTCGAATGCCGAGCTGTGCGGCCGTGATCGGGCCGATGGTGCTTCCGCAACCGAGGTCCGACCGGACGACGAAGCGCTGGGTGGTCACTCCCGCTGAGGCGGCCGCGCGCTCGAACCTGGCCCAGCTCTCGCCGTCCGTCGCGTACGACTGGTTTGCATTCATCTTGACCACGGGACCGGCGCCGAGCAGCGGTTGGTGTTTGGGCTCGTGCATGTCTGCGTAGTTGGGGTGAATCCCGTGCGCCATGTCCGCCGAGATCAGAAACGACTTCGCGATGGCCCGATGGTAGTCCTCCGGTGAGCCGCCCGACAAACGCTGGAGACAGCTGCGCAGGAAGTCCGATGCCGCGCCCTGTGCGCTCCGGCTGCCGACCTCCTCGTGGTCGTAGAGCACGATACCGCGGGCAGCTCGGGTCTCGCTGGAGGGGCTCAGCAATGCGGTGAGCGCCGCGTGACAACTCGCCAGATTGTCGATTCGAGCCGCGTGGATGAACTCTTGGTTCACGCCGCTGAGAGTGGCCGGCTGGACGTCATACGCCATCAAATCCCAAGCGAGGATGTCCGTTGCGGCCACGTCACCGAGCTCGGCTGCCAGCAGCGCGCGCAGGTCCATGTCCTCGAATCCTTCGAGCGCGAGGACGGGCGCCATGTGCTTCTGTGCATTGAGGACCAGCCCATCGGTGTTCACGCCGCGGTTCAGATGAATCGCGAGTGACGGCACTCGCGCCAACGCGCGCTGGAAGTCGACCAACTCGGTGGCGCCGTTCACGAGAAGCGCGCGTCCGGCGATCGAGAGATCACGGTCAATCCAGGTGTGGAGCAGGACGCCGCCGTACGGTTCCACGCCGAGTTGCTCATAACCGGAGCGTTTCAGCTGGGGGTTCGGCTTGATCCGCAGGTTCGGAGAGTCGGTGTGAGCGCCGACGAGCTGGAACCCCGCTTCCCGCGGCGCGGCGCTTCCCAAATGAAAAGCAGCGAGTGAGCCACCCCCGCGAGCGAGATAGACCTTGTCGCCCAGTGCCACATCCCAGGCTTCGGCTTCGTCGAGGCGCCGGTATCCGGCGGCTTCGAGGCGTTTGGCGCTCTCCGCCACTGCATGAAACGGGGTGGGGCAGGCATCGATGTAGTGGAGCAGATCTTGAACGGGCACGTTCTTCCTCACTTCGCGAGGGAGCGTAGCCCAGCGCGGTGCACTTTGCCCGGCAGGTCACGGCCCACGATGGCTTCGGCGACTTGACCGGCCTGCCAGAGCTTCGCGAGGTCGATGCCGGTCTCGATTCCCATGCCGTGGAGGCTGTAGACCAGGTCCTCCGTAGCCAGGTTGCCCGCCGCGCCCGGCGCGTATGGGCAGCCGCCCAGCCCCGCCACCGACGCATCGAAGGTCGTGATCCCCATCTGCAACCCGGCGAACACGTTGGCGAGCGCCGTGCCGCGCGTGTCGTGAAGGTGAAGGGCCACCTTCTCGAGAGGGATCTCCTCGGCGAACAGCTCGACGATGCGCTGCGTCTGCACGGGCGTCCCGACGCCGATCGTGTCGCCGAGAGACACCTGGTAGCAGCCGGCGTCCAGCAGGTGCTGTGCCAGCCTCAACCCCTTCTTCGGATCGACCTCGCCCTCGTACGGACAGCCCCACATCGTCGAGACGTATCCGCGGACTGTGATGCCTCGTTCCACGGCTGGTCCGATGACTGGTTCGAAGGCCTTCAGCGTCTGTGCCACGGTCTTGTTCACGTTCTTGAGATTGTGGGTCTCGCTCGCGCTCACGAAGACCGCGATCTCGTCGACCTTAGCGGCGATCGCGCGCTCGAGCCCTCGCGCATTCGGGCAGAGGCAGGCGTAGGTTACGCCTTCGCGACGTTCGACCATACGGCACACCTCGTCGGCGTCGCCCATCTGGGGCACCCACTTTGGTGCGACGAAGCTTCCGACCTCGATCCGGCGAATACCTGCGTCGACCAAGGCCTCGATCAGCCGGACCTTGGCGTGTGTCGCGACCTGGGCGCTTTCGTTTTGAAGACCATCGCGTGGCGCGACTTCGTAGACCGACACCTCAGACGGCAGCGCTGAACCCGGATCCATATCCCCCATCTACTTTGCCTTCCGCGCTGTGCAAAGTCCTCCGCAATTCAATGAAAAACGCCCCGTATGGGGTGCAGGTACCTAGCCCCGACAGGCGATCTGGTAGATACTCCGCCCGGCATGACGACGCTGACCGCTTTGATGCTCGCGACACCCCTATTTGGCATGTCGCTGCAACTCGATTCCGCGATGTTGGAGGCTCCCGCGATGGCGGTCGACCCGGGCGCCTTGCTGGCGACGGCGAGCGCCACGGAGCTCGAGAAGCCCACTACGGCTGACCTGATCCGGAAGCGCAACAAAATCAAGAAGGTTCACAAGTGGTTCGGCATCACCACCTGGTCCCTGATGACGCTGACGGTCGCGGCAGGGTTCGTGCAGTTCCACAACCAGTACGGATGGTGGCAGAGTCAGGCGAGCAACCCCTGCGTGAGAGGGACGGCCTTCCCCAAACAGCAGGCTTGTAGCGGCGTCCCGATCGCACATGCCACCCTGTCCGCCCTCACCTCGGCGGCCTATTTCACCACTTTCGGCCTTTCCTTCGCCATGCCGGATCCGCTCAAAGTCAGCGAGGGCAACAGCGACTTCGCCAGGAAGCTCCGCACCCACAAGGTGCTGCGCTGGGTCAGCTTCGCGGGCATGCTCACCCAGATCGGTCTCGGCATCGTTTCAGCTAATTCCGAATGGTTCGGGTTCGATCGTGCAAATGACTACAAGGCCCTGCGCGGCATCGCGACCGCCCACATGGCCGTCAGTCTCGTGACCTACGGCGCCATGACTTGGGCCGGCGCCATCATGGTGTTCTGAGATCCATCTCACGAACGTCCCGATTGGCTCGGATTCTTGGGTTTGCGGGGTTGCCGCGTCGTTCGCGGCGCCGCTAACATCTAAGGCGCCTGCTTGGTGGGGACCTTATCCTGCAGGATCCTTTGGCTTTTGGGGGTTTCATGAGATCACCGAAGGGTGCAAGAGTCCGTCAGAAAAAGAAGCGGGGGGCGCAGGTGTCCGGACTGACCGTTTCCAACATCCTGGGTCTGCTTTCGGAAGACCCGTATGACGCGCAACTAGTCGACGGTTTGCGGAAGCGGCTGAAGAGTCCAGAGCCCGCAAACGACGGTCAGGATCCTCTTCGCTTGTTGGAAGCCGCGCGCGGCGGGCACGAACGACGGGGCGAGTTCCTGGCGGCCGCATGGCTCATGGAGATCGAGTCCGAGCTGGTGGCCGACGACCCAGACTTCCACGCGGTTCTGGTGAAGGAGCTCGGGCGAATTCGCCGCGAGGAGCTGATGGACGATCGGGGTGCGCTCGACGCGTACGAGAAGCTCGGCGGCATCGAGTCGAAGGACCCCGAGGTCGCGCAGGCCGTCGATCAGCTTCATCAGATCGAAGAGAAGTGGAGCGAGCTCGCGCGGCGCTTCATCGAAGAGGCACGCGATGCCGCGGACCCGAGGTTGAAGACCTCGCTACTCACCCGGGCGGCCTCGCTGATGTGGCAGTACGGCGGGCCGGACACCGTAGAAGAGGCAGACGCCATCTTCGACGAGGCCCTCGCGGCCGACCCTTCACACATGCGTACCGCGCGCCAGTACGCACTGAGCCTCCGTGCGCGCGAGCGTTGGGAGGACGTCGTGTCCGTGTTCGTTCGTGCGGCAACCGCTGCGCGCACGCGGGAAGAGAAGGCCGCGGCCTGGCTGCAGGCGGCGCGCGTGCTTCGCCGCCCGCTGCAAGATCTGGAAGGGGCGGCGGACGCCTACCGGAAGGTTCTGGAGCTCACGCCAACGGACCTCGAAGCGCTCGGTGCGTTAGTCACGCATTACACGGAGCTCGAAGCTTGGGACGATCTCGCGGCGATGTACGAGAGCGCGCTTCGTTCGCGCCAAAAGCTCGAAGACGAAAAGGGCATGCTCCTGCAGCTCGCGATGGTGCATTGGCGTTTCCGCAATGACCCGGAATCGGCCGAGCCCTACTTCGCGCGACTGCGCAAGATCGATGCGGCCCACCCGGGAATGCTCGACTTCTATCGAGAGCAGATCGATTCCGCAGATCCGGACGGCCGCTTGCTCACCATTCTCGGCGATGCGCTTCGAACCACCACCGATCCGGACCAGCAGCTTTCGTTGGCCCGCGAGCTCGGCAATCGAGCCCAGACAGCCGACCGACCCGAGCGCGCGCTCGAAGCCTGGAAGCTGGTCGAGCGCTTGCGCCCCGGCGACCTCGATGCCCGCGCCGCGCTGCAGCAGCTCTACCAGAGTAGCGGGAAGTGGAATGCGCTTTCGGAGTCCATTCGCGACGAGATCGACACCTTGGCGCCCAGCGCCACCGAGGAAAAGCTCCGCCTGCTTCGAGATTTGATCCCGATCTATCGAGACGCCTTGGAGCTCGATTCGATGCTCATTCAGGTGTACGCCGAGATCCTCGGCCTGTCTCCGTACGACTCCGAGGCGCTCGCGGCGCTCGCCGAGCTCTACGAATCCGCCGGGCGCTGGAACGAGCTCATTCAGGTGTTGGAGCGCCAAGCCGAGCTCGCGTCGGAGCCGGCCGACCAAGTTGCGCTCTACCTGCGCATCGCCGGTCTCTGGGCGGAGCGATTCGGGAACATGAACCAGGCCACGGGGCCGCTCGAGCGAGTCGTCCAGCTCCAGCCCGATCACGCGGAAGCGCTGGCCGAGCTCAAGGACATCTACACGAAGAAGCGCAAGTGGGACTCTCTCTATGGCGTCCTCGCCCGCGAGGCCGAGCTCTGTGAAGAACCCGTGGCGCGCCTCGACAAGAAGATCGAGATGGCCGCGCTCTGCACCGAGCGACTTCACAACAACGCGGCAGCCATCAGTCTCTGGAAGGAGATCCTCGGGGAGGCGCCCGAGACGGCCGATGGTCTCGATACGCTCGAGAACCTGGCCGAGCGCGAGAAGGACTGGGAGACCCTCGTTGCCGTGCTGCAGACACGCGCAGAGGTGGCCACGAGCGGCAAGGCGAAGATCGAGCTCCTCCAGCGCATGGGTGTCGTCTTCATGGAGCGTCTGGGCCGCCCGCTCGATGCGATTGCGGTCTGGGAGGGCGTGCTCGCGCTCGATCCCGAGGCGAGCCGCGTGCGCCGCCTGCTGAAGGACGCCTACGTCGCCCAAGGCGCCTGGGACGACCTCGAAGCGCTCTACGCCAGCACGAAGGACTGGACGGGTTTGGCGGAGGCACTCAGCCAAGCATCCGAAAATGCCGAGGACTCCGCTGTCGTGGCGCAGCTGAGCCTTCGCGCCGCCGCCTTGTATACCGATCCTCTCGGGGACCTGGGCCGCGCGGCACGCTGCTACGAACGCGCCCATGCCGCCGATCCAACCAACCCCGACGCTGCTGCCGGGCTCGTTCCCGTGTATCAGCGCGATCACAAGTGGTCGGACTACGCGCGGATGCTCGAGATCGTCGTCGCAGGGTTTCCTTCCGACGAGGATCTCGATGTGCGGCTCGGCCGCATCTCTTCCTTGCGCGCGGTGTACTTGAACCGTTTGCGTGATCCCGAAGCGTCCCTCGGCTGGGCCATGCGAGCCTACTTGCTCGCGCCGTCCGACGCCCAGGTCGTGGCGGGCCTCGAGGAGTCCGCCGAGGCTGCAGGCGCCTACGCCGACCTGGTCGCGCTCTTTCGTGATCGACTGGAACACGCGTCTCTCGACCAAACGGAGCGGCTCGATCTGCAGCGGCGAATCGCCGCGATCGCCGGAGAACGTCTCGGCGAGTCCGAGGAGTCGATTCGTCAGCTCGAGGCGATCCTGGAGGTCAAACCCGACGACGCGCAGGCCATGGCGGTGCTCGATCGCCTCTATCGCGCGGCCCGGCGGTTTGCCGACTTACGAAGGCTCTACGAGCGCCGCCTCGCGCAAGTGACCGACCCGGCCGAGGAATGGGTGCTGCTCAACGAGGTAGCGCAGGTCGAAGAGGAACAGCTTGGAGACCTTCCGGCTGCGGCCGAGCGCCACTGGCGAATCATCGAGAGCAACCCGCACGACGTCGACGCGCTGCGCGCCGTCGAACGGCTCTCGCAGCAGCTCAAGCAATGGGACCGCCTCGACGCCGCGCTCGAGCGCCGCTTGCAATCCAAGGTGACCGACGAGGACCGCCTCTCGGTGTACCTGCAGTTGGCAGACTTGAGGCGCATCTATCTCGAAGACGCGGGCGGTGCGCTCGAATGCTACCGCAGCGCTCTTGGGCTCGACGGACGCAACGAGGTGGCGATCGCGGGCCTCGAGGCACTTGCAGGCGAGGGCCGCGGTGTCGGCGTCGAAGCGATCGGCTTGCTCGAGCCGGCCTATGCGAGGCGCGGCGATTTCGAGAAGCTTGCGAGCCTGCTCCAGAAGCGGTTGGACAAGGCCGATGACGCTGACGAGCGACGAGAGCTGCAGTTGCGCCTGGCCGATCTGTCCGCGTCGGAGCTCGGAGACACGGCCGCGGCCTACGGGGCGCTCGAATCCGCGTTCCTCGATGATCCCAACGACCTCGATCTCTTCGAGCGACTCGGGGGTATCGCGGAAGCTGCTGATCAGCACGAAGCGTTCGCCCGAGCCCTCGTTCGCGCAATCGACTCGGGCGCGGCCGAAGAGGAAGTCGAGGTCGTGCTCTGTCGCAAGGCCGCCGAGCTCTTCGACGTGGTGCTCGGCGCCCCGGAGGATGCCGCCCGCTTTCATCGACGCGTCCTTCGAGACGAGCCGCAGGACGCCTCCGCGTTTACTGCGCTCAAGCAGCTCTACACGAAGAACGAGGAGTGGGAAGATCTCCGAGCCCTCTATCAGCAGCGGATCGAAGCCACGACGGAGGCCAGCTCCAAGCTCGATTTGTTGCTGCAGCTGTGCTTCTTGTTCGAGGAGATCCTCGACGCTCCGAAGCAGGCGATTTCGAGCTACGAGCAAGCGCTCGAGCTCGATCCGACACACACACCCTCGCGACGCGCGCTTCAGCGCCTCTACGGGCGACTCGGGCGCTGGCCTGAGCTCGCCGAGCTACTACGGCGCGATCTCGACGAAGCCTCCGGGCAAGACGCCATCGACCTCGCGTACGAGCTCGCAACGATCTACGAAACGCGACTGGATCGAGTCGTCGACGCCGTGGATCATTACGAGCTGGTCCTCGAATCGAGCCCCACGCACCTGCGGGCGCAAGAGGGGCTCGAGCGCCTGATGCAGAACCACCGGGAGCGCCAACGGGTGGCGTCGATCCTGCACCCGATCTTCGAGAGCCAAGGGGCCTGGGGGGAGCTCTCCAAGGTGCTCGAGGTGGAGCTCGAAGACCTCAGCGAGCCCGCCTCGAGGGCGGCCCACCTCAGCCGCATCGGTGAGCTGAGCGAAACCAAGCTTCACGACGACGACCTCGCGTTCGATGCATACGCTCGCGCGGTGCGCGAAGACCCCGCTGACGGGAGCGCCCGGGCCGACTTGTCCCGACTCGCCTCGAAGCTCGGTCGGCATCGCCAGCGAGCTGAGCTTCTGGAGTCGGGGCTGACCTCGGTGTCGGACGATTTCGCCAAGACCGAGATTCTCCTGGAGCTCGCGGAGCTGTGGGACGTCTCGGAACCCGCGCCCGAACGAGCCGAGCGGGCGTACCAGCAACTCATCCGCTTCGAGCGGGACAACCCCGAGATCGTCCTCAAGGTCTCGCGCGCGCTCGAACGGCTTCATCGCGCGTCGGACGACTACGCCGCGCTCGCCCAAGATCTTCGGCGGCAAATCCAGTTCGAGGAGGACGAGGAGCGCCGGAAGGGGCTCTTCCCGGTGCTCGCCGACCTTTTCGAAAACGAGCTTCGCGACCCCGACGCCGCGATCGAGGTGCAACGGGAGCGACTCGAGCTCGACTCGGTGAATCCGGAAGCCCTCGAGGCGCTCGAGCGTCTCTACCAGCAGCGTGGGCGGTGGGAGCCCCTGATCGAGGTGCTGGAGCGGAGAGCCGAGCTAGCAGACGACGAAGAAGCCGAGCTCACGCTCTGTCGACGCGTGGCCGAGATATTCGAGCAGAAGCTCGACAGCGCGGACGACGCCATTCGGGCGTACCGCGACGTGGTGTCCCGCTTCGGTTTCGATGCGGCTGCGGTCACTGCCCTGACTCGCCTCTACCGTGACGCCGAGCGCTGGCACGAGCTGCTCGAGATCACCGAGATGCGTGCGGACGGAGCGCAGATCCCCGACGAGCGGGTCGCAGGCCTATTCGAGGCAGCCGAGCTGATGCGTACGCGAACGGGGGAGGGCGAGCGAGCCTTCGAGGTCTACCGCGACATTCTGATCGATGCACCGGCGCACGGTCCGACCCTGATGGCGCTCGAAGCCATGGCAGCGGATGCCGAAGAGCAACTGCGGGCGGCAGCCGCGCAAACGCTCCTCCAGCAGTACCAGGCGGACGGCCGGCACACCGATCAGATTCGAATGCTCGAGGTCATCGCGTCGAGCGCCGACCCCGCGGAGCGGGTGCGTGCCCTCCTTCGCGCGGCGGAGATCAGCGAGGTCGGTATGGCAGACGTCGAATCGGCGTTTGCTTTTACCAGCAGGGCGCTCCGCGGTGGCGTCGATCTCGACGATCTGGATCGCGTTCTGGCGGACTACGAGGCCCGGGCCGAGGCGACCGGCCGCTTCTCCGAGCAGGTCGCGACGCTCGCCACGATCGCGCCGGAGCTATTGGATGCGGAACTGAGGACCCAGGTGCGCATGCGGGCCGCGAGTATCGCCCGAGAGCGACTGCAGGACATGGACTTCGCGCGGGCGCAGTACCAGCGCGTCCTCGAGGAGCAGCCCGACCATCGTGCGGCGCTCGATGCCTTGCTGGCACTCGTCGAAAACATCGGGGCTACGCGAGAGCTGGTGGAGCTCTTGCGGCGCAAGTACGAGCTCTCCGAGGATCGCGAAGAGCGAGCGGACCTGTTGGTTCGTCAGGCGCACATCTATCAGAGCGAGCTCGACGATCCCGAGTCGGCCATCGAAGCGCTGGACCAGGCACTCGGCGAAAACGAGCACCCGCTCGCATACGAGGGCCTCGAGCGGTTGTATCGCCGCACCCGCCAGTGGGACGACCTGGCGGCCCTCTACGAACGGGAGATCGACCAGCGAGTCGGTGATCCCGCGGCTGTTCGATACGAGCTCGGAGAGCTTTGCCTCCACAAGCTCGGCGAGCCGTGGCGTGCATTGGACCAGTTCCGGGAGGCGTTGAGCCAGAACCCGGAGCACGAGCCGACCATCCGCGAGCTGGAGTCGCTCGTCGAACAATCCGAATACCGAAGCACTGCAGCCGAGCTGCTCGAGCCGCTCTACCTGCGGCGTATGGATTGGGGCAAGGTTACCCGCATTCTGGAGGCCCGGCTCGACGGCGAAGGCGACCCCACGGAGCGGATGGCGATTCTGCGCCATCTCGGTGACGTGCAGGAGTCCCACCTCGAGGATCTCGACGGCGCGCTCGAAACCTACGGACGCTTGTTCGCCGAGGACCCGCACGATCAGCAAAGCCAAGAGAAGCTCACGCGCCTCGCGCGCTCGCTCGGTCGGTGGGACCGCCTGGCGGCGATCTTCGACAAGACGCTGCGTTCCGTCGAAGTCGACGATGCCGACACCGCAGCCCTCGCGCTCACGGCAGCGAAGCTCTATGACGAGCGGCTCAACGAGCTCGACAGGGCGGGCTACTTTTATCAGCGGGCCCTGACGTTCGACCCGAGCAACAAGCAAGCGGGCGCTGCGCTGGCTTCCGTCTATGCGCGGAGCGCTCGATGGGAGGCGTTGCTCGAGCTCGACCGGGAGAGGGAGAGCTTTGCGAATGCCGATGCGGAGCGAATCGCGATCCTTCACGAGATCGGACGCGTCGAGGTGGATGAGCTTCGAGTCTCGGACGACGCCGTGAATACCTATCGCCGAATCATCGAGCTCGACCCGACCGACGTCGAAGCGGTCACGCGGCTCGACGCATTGTTCATGGACGCGGAGCGATGGGACGAGCTCGCCGCCCACATCGAGCTTCAGATCGACCACGCGCCGGATACGCGCGCCTCGATCGAGCTCCGGCAGCGCCTTGGATTGCTCAGCGACGAAGAGCTAGGGAATCGAGCGCGCGCGCTCGACATCTTCGAGGACCTTCTCGCGGACCAGCCGAGCTACGCGCCGGCCCTGCAGGCCGTCTCCGGGGTCATCGAGGACGAGGAGCACGGGCCTCGAGCGGTGCAAATCCTCGAGCCCATCCATCGGGAGAGCGGCGATTGGCAGGCGCTGATCGGCGTGCTCGACGCCAAGGCCCGACAGACCACGGATACGTTCGATCGCGCCGAGATCTGGAGAGAGGTCGCGCGCCTTCACGAGACGCGTGGCGGCAACCGGGATCGAGCGTTCGACGCCTGGAGCCAGGCGTTGGTCGCTGAGCCGGCCGATGCGGCGACCCGAGCCGAAGTCGACCGCGTCGCGGCTCAGCTCGGCGTCTGGGCCCGCTACCTCGAGACCTGTGAGCAGGCCGCGGCCGCGACCGACGAGCCCACGCTACGAGGCTCCTTCCTTCGAAACGTGGCGGAGACGCAGGACCGGGAGCTTGGCGACCCGCGCTCTGCGATCGTGACCTTTCGGCGGGTCCTGGAGGCGGACCCCGAAGCGATCGAGGCCCTCGACGACCTGGAGGGGCTCCAAGTGATGGTTGGCGATTGGGAAGGACTTGCATGGGTTTATGAGCAGAAGCTCGACCGGACCCACGATGCCGGAGAGCGGGCGGGGCTCCTCGGTCGGCTCGGCGGGCTCTTCGAGGAGCAGCTCAACAACCCCGAGCGTGCCGTGTCTTACTACCAGCGCGCCGCGGGGGAGAACCCCGATGATGGCGTCGCGTACGAGGCGCTCGACCGGCTCTTCGCGGCGGTAAACGACTCCGAGCGCCTGGCAGACGTCCTCGAGCGGCGGATGGAGATCGAGTCCGAGCCCGCCGTTCGCGTCGAGGTGGGCATGCGGCTCGCCGAGCTCTACGAGGCGCAGCTTCAACGGCCAGACGCGGCCTGCGATGCCCTTCGGAGAGTGGTCGACACGGATTCCGAGCATCGCGCCGCACTCGAGGGCCTGAGCCGACTCTACGAACGACAAGGGCAGTGGCCGGAGCTCGTCGAGGTTCTGCAGCGTCGGGCCGAGTGCGCGGCGCACGAAGCAGAGCGAGTCGGGCTAACCCATCAAATTGGGAATGTGATGGAGCGCGAGCTCGACGACGAGCTCAGCGCGATTGCAGTGTACGGTCAGGTGCTCCGCATCGACTCGGGCCACGAGCCTTCGGTGCAGGCGCTGCTGCGCATCACCAAGCTTGCTGACTATCGCGAGGACGCCGCTGCGGTGGTGGAGCCCTACCTCCGTGCGCAAGATCGATGGAACGACTTGGCCGCGCTTCTGCGCCTTCGCGCCGACGCGATGACCGATCCGCATCAGAAGGCCGAGCAGCTGGTGGCGCTCGCTGACGTACACGAGCAGGGGCGAAGGGATCCCAACGCCGCGCTCGATGCCTTGCTGCAGTCGATTGGCGAGCGCCCGGGCGAGGACGAGATCCTCGACCGAGCAGAGGGCCTCGCCAAAGACCTGCAACGTTGGTCCGACTTGGTCGATGTGCTCTTCTCCGAAGCAAGCGCGAGCTTGGACCCTGCTCTCGGGGCCTCGCTCTACCGCCGCGTGGCACGGATTTGCGAAGAGGAGCTGCGTGATCTCAGCAAGGCGATCGAAGCGCACGAGCGTGCACTGTCTCTGCTAGGCGATGAGCCACCGATTCTCGACGCGCTCGATCGACTTCTCCAGGCGACCGAGCAATGGGATCGACTCCACGAGATACTTTCGCGCAGGCTCGACTCACGCGACGCAGACCGCCCCACGTTGCTGCTTCGCCAAGGGCGCCTCCGCGCGGGCCACCTCGGGGACTTCGAGGGCGCGCTGGGTGCCTACCAACAAGCGATGGAAGAGGACCCCGGCCGCGACGACGCCATCGCTGCCGTTCGAAGCCTGGCGTCGAAGCCGGAAGTGGCGAGCAGTGCGCTGGACCTCTTGGAGGAGCACTATCGGAGCTCGGGCGAGCTCGAGCAGGTGGTTCAGCTCTACCAGCAGCGTGTGGAAATCGCGCCGACCGATGCCGACCGCGTGGCGCTGCTCACCGAAGCGTCGGAAATCTGGGAGCACGACATCGGGCGGCCCGAGCGAGCGCTTGCCGTCATGCGCGACGCAGTGCGAACGGATCCTCGGGACCCAGCCCTCGTCGAATCGCTCGAGCGGCTGGCCGAGGTGTCGGGTCGCTGGTCCGATCTCACCGGGTTGGCAGACGAGATCGCGGCGCAGGGTGACCTCGACCGCCGAGAGCTCTACGCGCTGCGCTTGCGCTCCGCGGGTTGGAGCCGCGACCGTTTGGAGGACGCTTCAAGCGCGGAGCGTGAGCTCACCGAAGCGCTGAGCCTCGACCCGGAGCCGCTCGAGGCGCACGAGCAGCTCGTGTCGCTGCTTCGAGACCAAGGGCGAGCTTCCGACCTGGTTGCGGCGCTGAGAGCTTGGTCGGACGCCGAGCCCGATGCGGAACGACGCATCGCGCTGCTTCGCGAGGCGGCGGACATGGCGCGCAGGCACCTTTCTCTCCCCGACGTCGCGGCGGAGCACTATCAGGCCCTGATCGCGCTCGATCGGCACGACGTGGAAGGCTTGCGGGCGCTCGCCGAGATTCGGGCAGGTCAATCTCGCTGGAACGAGGTGGTCGGCCTGCTCGAGCGCTTGATCGAGGTCGTTCCGTCGGCCGAGCGAGCGCAGGTGGCCCGGGCCATGGGCGAGGCCTATCGCGACCATCTCTCTGATCCGCGCGCGGCGATTCGTGCCTTCGAGAGCGCACTCGAGCTCGACGCGAACGACGAGGCCGCCATGGACGCGCTCGAAGCGCTCTATCGAGAGCACGATCGGCTCGAAGCGTTGCGAGGGCTGCTCGAACGCCGTGCCGACGCTGCGGAGGGGCCGGACTGGATCGAGCGCCGGCTTCGTCTCGCCGAGCTTTATGAACAGGCCTTCCGCGACCAGGACGCGGCCATCACGGTGTTCCGCGAGGTACTCGACGCCGACGCGGACAACGTGACTGCGCAGCGAGATCTCGAGCGCTTGTTCGAAGCGACCGGAGCTTGGGACGACTTGAACGCCCTGATTCTCTCCCGGGTGGGCGAGGCTGCCGAGCAGACGCAGCGCAGCCTCTTGGAGCGCGTCGCCGAAATCCACCAAGCGCAGCGTGGCGATGCCGACGCGGCGATTCGCGTGTACGAGCGAATCAACAGCGAGCTCGGCGCCGACGAGCGAACGCTGCGCGCTCTAGCGGACCTCTACACGCGCAAGGAAAGTTGGACCAAGGTGGCCGATGCGCTCGAACGCCTCGCATCGCATCTCGAGGGACCCGCGGCGATTGAGCTCTGCCATCGCGTGGTGGATCTGTACGAGCAGCAGCTGGGCGATGTGGACCAAGCGGGTCGGGCGCTCCAAGGCGCGTACGGTCGATTCCCTTCGGACCGGAAGACGCGGGAGCGAATCAAGGACTACTACGAGAGTCGCGGGGAATACGAAGCACTCGCCTGCGTGCTCGATGCAGAGCTCGATGCGGCTTCGTCGGATCCCGAGCGAGTGGCGTTGCTGCGTGCGATTTCCGACGTCTATCGCGACCAGCTCGCGGACCCAGGCACCGCTGCCGGTTATCTCGAGAGAGCCGTTGCGCTCGACGGAGACGATCGAGGCGCCCTCGTTCCACTCTGCGACCTCTACATGGCAGCGGGCCGTCAACACGACGCGGTGCCCATCCTCCAGCGGATCATCGAGAGCTTCGGCAAGCAGCGGAGCAAGGACCTCGCGAAGCACTATCACCGGCTCGGACAGGCGCTCGCGGCGATGGGCGACGCCGGCGGTGCACTCGATGCTTATGATGCAGCCTTCAAGATCGACCTCACCAACGTGGCGATCCTGAGAGACCTCGGCAAGCTCACGCACGCCAACGGGGACCTCGACCGCGCCCAGAAGAGCTTCCGAGCGTTGCTGTTGCAAAAGCTCGAGCCGGACTCCGATATCCAGAAAGCGGATGTCTACTACTACCTCGGCGACATCGCCGCCAAGCAGGACGATCCACGCAAGGCGATCACGATGCTCGAAAGGGCGCTTGCAGAAGACCGCGGCCACGAGCAGGCTTCCGCGTTGCTCGCACAGCTCAAGGGTTGATCCATGCCAAAAGGAAAGGTTTCGGTCGACGGGCAGGTCGTCGATAGCGCCGAGGCGCGCGTGTCGGTGTTCGATCGCGGTTTCCTCTACGGCGACAGCGTGTTCGAGGTCTACCGGACCTACGGCGGAGTGCCCTTCGGCGAGGAGGAGCACCTCGAGCGCTTGGCGAGGTCCGCGGAGCGCTTGATGATCCCGATGACGGTCTCGCTGCGCGACTTGTCTGGCGAAGTGCGGGCTACGCTCGATGCGGCGGGCGAGGGAGATTGGTACGTCCGGGTGATCATCACGCGCGGGACCGGCCCGTTGACCTACGACCCGTCGACAGCTAGCGCACCATTGCGGGTGATCATCGTTGCGCCGCTTTCACTGCCCCCGCGTCGGCATTACGAGCAGGGGATCGCCGTCTGCTTGCTCAGCGCATCGCGTCCCACGGACGATGCGCGTGCTGCCGGCGCAAAGGCCTCGAACTACCTCGCCAACCTGTTGGCGGTTCACGAAGCAAAACAGAAGGGCGCTCAAGAGGCGCTGATGCTCGGCAAGGACGGCCAAATTCTCGAGGGCGCATCGAGCAATCTGTTCATCGTAAAGAGGGGACGCCTGCGGACCCCCGAGCCGCAACCGGGGATTTTGGTGGGCATCACCCGTGCCGCGGTTCTTCGCGCCGCGGAGGCCCAGTCCATTCCCGTCGACGAGGGCGAGATTCGACCCGAGGACCTCTTTTCGGCTGACGAAGCCTTCATCACGAGCAGCATTCGGGAGGTCATGCCGGTCGTGTCGGCGGATGGACATACCATTGGCGACGGCGCTCCCGGCGCGGTGACGAGAGCCCTTCACGCAGGGTATTTGCGCCTCGTCGCAGAGGTGACCGGAGCGGCCGTTTGACCCCGGGGGCGAGGCACACTATCCCCCGCCGCCAGGACGTTTCACATGTCGGATACCAGCAAGACCGAAGCAAAGCGGCGCCGTAAGGCGGCCGCTCAAGGCAAAGACCGCAAGCGCAAGCTCCAGAAGCACGGAACCACCCCGAAGTTCCCAGTCCATCCGGACAAGGCGCAATCGAAGGACTGAGCCTCATTCAGTGAAGTGTGTGCGACTCGCCGTCGTGCTCGACGATGGGTATCGTGCCATCGGTCGGCGCCTCGGGCGGCGCTGACACCGGTGCGGGCGGCGGCCGGCTCGTGAGCTGAAGCGCCTCGAGCTCCTCGCGGTGGGCCATCTGCCGCAACTTCATGTGATGGTACCGGCGCCGGCGTCGATACGCGAAAATAACCAAGACGGCGGCGATGACCCAGATCGTGGAGCCGGCGAGGAGCGCAGGAAGGATCCGGTAACGCGTCCGAAGGCTTTCGCGCCATTGCCGCTCGAGGCCGATTCGGGTCCAGCCGTAGGCCGTCGCGAGCGCAGTGTCGAACGTCTCGCCATTGCGGAGCGCGTAGATCATCCGATGGAACCGGCGCTCGTCGTTGCTGCTGCGCCTCAGAAAACCAACGACGTCTGCGCTCTGTGCATACGCGATGTTCACTTCGTGAGGCCGGTTCGGGAAGTGGCTGTCGAGCTCGGAGAGGCGAAGCATCGAACGTTGCGCCGCCGCCCGCAGGAGAGATTCCATCCGCGGGAGCATCCGCACTTCGGATTGGTGGATGGCCACGCCTTCGTTGAACCATCGGGGGACGTCGTGCCCCGCAACCGCGCGATAGAGTGCGATGTGGGAGAGCTCGTGGACGAGCACGACCTCGAGGTCCGGGGGCTCCCAGGTCCGTGGCGCCGACATCGTCAGGAGGATGACGCCCCAACGCGAGTAAGCGACGCCGGTGGCGTAGTCAGGCGGAGGCATGTCGACGGGCGCAAGCGCGCGCATCTCGCGAGGGTTGCGGGCCACGCGAATGGTGAGCTCGTCGTCGACGATGACGCCAAAATCGTTCACGACCTCGCGCCAGCGGTCATCGAGCGCTTCAATGAGCGGTGCGACCCGCCCGCGCTCCGATGCCGGGTACGTCCAGGTCACCGCCCCGATCCGCTCCGTGTGATAGTCGCCGGAGGGCGCCGGCAAGACGAGAGTCTGGGCTTCCTGAGCCGTGACGCGAGGCGCGCTCAGCGTGATCGCGAGCGCGCAGAGCGCGGCCGCGAGAGAAGGGAGGGGGGGTCTACTCTTCACCGGGCCTAAATCGTAGCAGCGGAACGCCGGTCTCGGGGTCATTACGTGCATCGATGATGAGGTAGGTTACACCCCCAGCCAGGAGCGCTCCGACCACAACGTAAGGCCAGGCCTTCTTCCAGCGTTTCTTGGCCCTCGAGTCTTCGTCTTTCTTCTCCCCCGCGTTGACCTCGGGCTTTGCCTTGGGCGGGGGCGGAGGGGGAGCCGACCATCGAAGCTGCGCTTGCTCTGCGCGGCTGCGGATGAATTTCACCCGCTCCTCGGGGGTGCTCGAGTCGAACTCGAGGGTGCCCTCGTAGAACTGCGCGGCTGCGACGTCGAAGACTTCAATGAGGATCGCGCCTTGGCGGCGCACGACGACCAAGGCGTCGGCGCCGGAGATCAAGCCGATGCGCTGATAGGAGGCATGGTCTTTGCGCGGGTCGAGGCCGAGGCTTCGTCGAATCGATCGCAGGCCCTCGAGCCCGTCTTCGGCCGTCGGGGCCTGGCCGCGCATGGCAACGCGGAGCGCGGGGTCGCTCGGAGCTTGCATTCCAGCAAGCACGGCCTCTTGCTCGATGAATGCCGCCGTGTTGCGAAGGGTCTCGTCGGGGTCACCGGCAACGACGACCCCGATCTTCGGTGGAGTGGCAGCGTCAGCACCCGCGTCAGCGGCAGTGTCAGTGTCCGCGTCCGCGTCCGAGCCAGCGTCCGCGCCGGCGGAGGCAGCGAGCAACAAGACAAGCAAGGCGAGAATCCAACGCATTCGGCCGAACGATAGGCAACGGGGGTCATCCGCGCTAGCGTGCGAGCCGATTTCATGGGCGACGCACCTCGATTCATGCACGGCGTATGCCTGTGCCTCGGTTACGATGGAACCGACTTTCACGGTTGGCAGGCGCAGCCCGGGCTTCGAACCGTCCAGGGAATGGTGGAGGAAGCCATCGACGAGATGGGGATCGAGCACGGCCCGGTGCGGGGTTGCAGCCGCACCGATGCGGGTGTGCACGCGCTTGGACAGATCGCGAGCTTCGCAGCGGAGATCGAGGTGCCGCGGGAAGGGTGGGTGAGCGGCCTCAATGCGCGGCTCCCGGAAGACATCGTCGTTCACGACGCGAGAGCCTGCTACCGTCGCTACAACCCGCGCTTTCACGCCGCGCACAAGCGATACCGCTACCTGGTGCGCTGCGGCCAGCAGCGAGACCCCTTGATCAGGCATCAGGCCTGGCAGCTCGGTCCGAAGGGAGCACGGCGCGACGTCGAGAGCACGGCGCGTCGCGGGCGCGTGGAAGACTACCTCGACCTCGATGCGATGCGGGTCGCAGCGGCCCATTTCCTCGGCGAGCATGACTTCCGCGCGTTTCGTCAATCGGGCGACGAACGGGAAATCGTCGTACGCGAGATGTTCGAAGTGGGCGTCCACCCGAGCTGGCTTGGTCGCCCGGACCTGCTCGCGTTCGAGGTCGTCGGCAATTCGTTCATGAAGAACATGGTGCGCATCATGGTCGGCACGCTGGTCGACGTGGGTTGCGGGCGTATCGCCGCCGACGCGATCCCGGCCATGCTTCGCGAGGATTCCGATCGGTCCGATGCCGGGCAGACCGCGCCGGCCCATGGGCTCACGCTGGTCGAGATCGTGCTTGCTCGCTTCGACGGCCCGGGCGACGCGTTCGACCGACCGAGCGCAGGCGAGCCTCCTCGAAGGCCTTAGAAAGTGAGCCCTACGCCGCCGGTGAAGTAGAACTTGTCACCGACCGGAGCTCGATTATTGGCATCGGATCCCGCGACCTCGAAGAAGAGGAAGGAGCTGTTAATGCCCCAGTCCTCGTCGAGCGCATTGGCGCGTCGGGGATTGATGAAGTTAAGCTCGAGCGCGAGCTGAGCGCCCCAACCGAAACCGTGGCTGCGGCCGCGGCTCTCTCCCCCGCCGATCGACTCCTTGAAGAAGACCGTATTGTATCCGATCTTGCCGCTGAACACGAGCGGCACCGGAGTCTTGCGAGCGAGGGCGTCGATGCGCAGCGTCGCGAGCACGTTCAAGGGAAACAAGGTGAACTTGGCGCTGTCGCTCGATGGAATGCAAGACCCAGGAGGAGAGCTGGCCAAGCATCCCGAGCCCGAATACGCGGCCCATCCGCCTTGAAGACCGATGCCGATCGGGCCGACGAATGGAATGCGGTAGAGATAGAGGTCGAACTCGCCGAGGAGAATCGGCCCGTTGTCGCCCGAGTATACGAGGTCGAACGTTTCGCTCCCCGGGTCGGGCCGGTACGCGCCCACCCCGAACGAAAGCAAGTAGCCCTCCGGGCTCCATCCCTCCTTGGTGCTCGCGCTCACGGGTTGGGCGCCTGCGCTCCCAGGGACTAGCCCGAGCAGCACGACGGCGAGCACCAATCCTCGGGCGTGTTTGTTCACCTACGGAGCCTCCAACCGACGACGATGGCGAAGACGAGCCCGGCCAGCCAAAGCCCCGAGCTCGGCTGCCCGTTGGAAAGCACGAGGGGAGATACCGAGCAGCCGGAGCATTCGATGTCCGGAGCGTCGCAGAAGCCCGTGGTTTCGGCGGCGATGCCGAGGGTGGATTCCGAAAGCGGACCCTCGTTGCCGTTGCCCACCGTGACGGCCGCGAAGTCGACCGCGGTCACGAAGAGATAGATCTCGTCACCGGTCTCGAGGCCGAGCTGCCCCGCGCTCACGCTCAAGCTCCTCGCGTTCTGACCTGCCGTGACGTTCGCGAACGTCGCCGCCTCCGGGTCGTCGACGTCAGCCGCGTAGAGCCGATACTGCGCAATCGATTGCGAGTCCGTTGGCGTGTTCCAAGCGATGTTGAAGGAGGATCCCTCTTGCTCCAAAGCGCTCGTGATGCTGAGCTCCATCGGAGGGGTTACGTCCACACGGAAAGGCGCGACCCCGTAGCCCTCGGGCGCGACGTCGTTGCCGCCCGGATCCTCGTTCCGAAACGCGTAGATGGTGAAGGGCTGGCCTTCGAGCGCGGTGTTCTCGCAATCGACGACGCCCGTGTCGACGAGCCCTTGAAGCGTCAGGTTGGAGATCGTCGCGTTGTCCCCGACGACCTGCGGGTTCCCCGAGAGCGGCCGGCAACGCAACGTCTGATCGGTTCGATTCGTCTCCCGCTCGCATCCGGCGTTTTCGATGCCAGCCCAGAGATAGGCCTGCGTGACGCCGGCCCCGTTGACGAGGGTGAGGTCGTACAGGGTGTTGGAGGCGTCAGCGCAGTTCTCGGCATTGAAGTAGACCGTCGCGACGTCCGTCGTGAGCGACTCCCCGTTGATCTGCGTGATCGCGTCGGCCTGGTCCTGTGCGAGGCCAGGCGCGGGCAGCGCCACGAGCGCCGCGGTGAGGGTGGCCAAGAATGATATTCTACCGCGCATAC
>Ga0209536_100003870_pt1 | contig 23825 bp, 20 predicted proteins | sample DeeMarSeWOR28_12_FD_187461 | JGI IMG/M metagenome (GOLD analysis project Ga0209536, IMG submission 187461) | Marine sediment microbial communities from White Oak River estuary, North Carolina - WOR-2-8_12 (SPAdes) (version 2) | ecosystem: Environmental > Aquatic > Marine > Intertidal zone >...
CCCTCTTTCTTTACATCTATCCCCAGTAAATAACTAAGATAATATATGACAACAGTGGGGGTTTATGGGAGAAAATTTTTAAGTGAAAGCCGGGTCTAATATGGATATTTCAATTAGCAATGATATTCAATATTCGATATATCAACCCGTTTGATTTTTTGTCAATCTTTTAATGCGGAATCAACTCCTTCTCTCTGGCGCACTTGGACAGTACCTCTGTCCCCGTCAACGGTTAGGCGGTCACCATTCCTTATAATCTTCATGGGATCCCCGTCTAAGCTATCTACTACAGGCACCTCAATACCATAAAAGACGCGCGCAAAGACAGGTCCGGCAAGCAATACGCCGTCCGTTTTGGTGTTTATGATGGCCTTAGGCCCCACGCCCTGTATAATGGCTTCAAGCAGGGAGACCCCGCCGGCCAAAGAGCCTATACTGAAAGGGAACACGAGGATTTTTCCCTCAAGGCTCTTGCCGTATAGGTCATGCTTGGAATCTTCGATGTGGCTGAGTTTGCCAGATAGAATTCCCTGCATGTATGCTCCGAAAAAGTTTATGGGCTTTACAACAAGGGCCTCCCCTGTGGCAATCCCACCGTTGAGTCCGCGGCCTTTGAGAATACCCTGACGCATCTTTATCTCTCCTCAGGCCCTCCCGCTTATGGCTGCTGTCACACATTCACGCTGAGTTCCATACAACGCTCGTCTGTAGTAACAGATCTTGCCTGAATCGCTCATAAGTCGCATGTCTGCATAAGGATTGACGGTGTGAAGGCAGTATAAACATCCTGAGAAGAGTCTGCCTCCCGCTTCTTTGATAATCTCGGCTATTCCCTGCTGTTTGGCCAGTTCGATGGCAGCCTGGTGAGTGCAGATCCAGAGTTGAACGCCGTTCTTCACTTTATTCCCCTTCAAGAGCCTTGCCACGGACACCACCTCATCAAAGGTATAGTGCGGGCAACCTACACCCACAATATCTATCTCCCCCCCTTGTCCAGCGCTTGACATCTCTTCCTTTGTTTTTTCTAGTACCCTATCGTCGATTTCAACGATTTCAGTGGGCTTCCGCTCTCCCAAGGCTTTTTCCAATGTTGGGGCTTCAGGAGTCAACCCGGGGATATGATACATGGAAATGGCACCTGTGCTGGCAGCGGCTGCCCCCATGTTTTTGAGGCTGGCAATTGAAGCCTTCTGCTGGATGCCGTCTATCACAGGGATGGCTGTGCCACATACTTTCCCCAGATAGTAGCCGATCACAGCAAAGTCATCCCTCTTCAGTTCCTTCACGTCCACATTGCAGAGTATTTCGCCCCGCCTATTCTCATCCATGTGGAGTCCGCTGTATAGGGTTCTTCCTGTAATGGCGCTTACAAGATCCATAAGGATGGGCTCCCTATTGGCCCTGACGCCGATCACAGAGTTTACGTAAATGACTGCTGAAGATTCTTCCCAGGAGAGGTGCTGACCAAATCTGGGAATGTTTCCATACAAATAGGGGGTGCAAGTCCAGTTAGGGATTACCTGTAGCCTCCTATAGTAGTCCTCCAAAGGACTGAGGCCCTGGAAGACTTCAGGAAGGGGTGGTGATTCTGGATTTCTCGGGTCTGCAGGGTAGGGATTCACGGAGGTGGGGATCTGCACCTCAGCGCCCAATTCAACGAATTTCTCCACAATACCTATATAGCCTGTACAACGGCGAAGCAGATCCACATTGCCAAGATGACTCCCTTCAGTGGTTATGAGGCGCTCCGCATCCATTCCCTCCCCCATCTGAACGATCGCTTTCATGGCCAGTTCGACAGCGGGACCCATTTTTCCGGCAAGCATCTCTTCTTCTATTCTTGTCAGGTGCATCGCTCTAAGATGTCTCTTTCGCTTTTGCCAACTCTATGTAATGCTGTATGCACTCTGAAAATGGGGTCGGCTTGTAGTCCAATTGCTCGATGGCCCGCGATATGTCCACAGGCCCCATGAAAGGATAGGCCGGGTTGGGCGCCTCCCCAACCCTCACGTCCGCTTCGGGCTCGTAGTGCGTGATAACGTCTGCAAAGTCACGGAGGGTTCTCACCTCGCCAGAGCCGATATTAAACACGTCATGCTTGAGATTCTCGGCAACGCATGCATTGGCTATGGCCCGGGCAACATCCTTTACATAGACAAAATCGCAGGGCTGTCTCCCCCCCGTCTCCACAACCACCGGTTGCCCGGCAAGGGGTAGCTCGATAAGCCTTCTCGCATGGTCGCTGAAGGTGGGGTGCTCTACGCCCCGCCGAGCAAGATCTGTGAATCCATAGACGGCAGTGACTCTTAAGGCGACAAACTTCAGGTTGTCATTCTGCGCATAGGCCTGTCCCATTTTTTCACACAGTAACTTCCCTGCGCCGTAAACCGTAACCGGATTGAGCGGGGCCTCCTCAGTGGCTGATCCTGCCTCTGGAAGTCTAATTTGTCCGTAAACTGCGATGGAGCTGGCGAACACCACCCTGAGCTCGGCGATGCGGGCGGCTTCCAGCACATTGCTCATACCCATGATGTTGACCCTGACGCCCAGTTCGGGATGGCTCTGAACCATGGTGGTGCCATACCCGGCCAAGTGAACAATGGTGTCGATCTTTTGGCTTTGGCAAGCATAAGTCAACCCCTCTGCGTCTGTCACGTCCCCCTGAATAAAGGCGGCTGGGACTGCCATGGTCTCAGGGGGCCTCCGAGCAAAGGAAACAACTTCAGCCCCGAAGTTAATGAGAGCCTCCAGTGTAAAGCCCCCTATGAAACCTGAACCGCCCGTTACAAGAATTCTTCTGCCTTTCATTCTTTTCCCCTCAAATGAAGCACATAGTAATCCCCACTTCTCCGTGGAAAAAACAAATTCTTTTCATATCACATTTCCGTTTCCCCCTCACCTGAGAATTTCTTGACATCCCCAGAATCTCCCACATAGGATGGCCTTTACGGGCAGAAGCCTGTCTCTAAGAGCAAATAGCATATTTTGGTACAAGGATCTTGGGAGTCATTGCGACCCCGCTGAAGAGCGGGGGAAGCAATCTCTGATTATTCAGTCCATGTTTGGGGCCTGTTCGATTGAGATTGCCGCGTCGTTTTCGGCCTTTCTTCAATCGTCCCGCCCTTAGGCGGGACTCAGGCCAGGCAAGCTAGCTCCTCGCAATGACGTTAATATGACCCGGATTTCCCCAATTAAGCCCTGCGCTGAGGGAAATGTGATGCCTCCAGAAGAAATAAAACCCAAAATTCGCCTCTTCTACGGTTGGTACGTCCTTGCCGCCGGATTCGTTATCCTATTTTTCAACGCAGGGGCCCGATTCTCCATCGGTGTCATGTTCAAACCGATGATTGGAGAATTTGGGTGGAGTCGGGCTGCCATGTCTCTGGGCTTTTTCCTCTATATGACTTTCTTCGCCCTTTCCCTCACGGTTATAGGGAGGTTTTACGACCGGTATGGCCCCAAATGGGTCATTGTCATCTCCACCCTTTTTCTTTCGATGGGATACATGAGCATATCGGTCATCAATTCCCTCTGGCACTTTTACATCTGCTATGGATTCCTGGCAGCCATTGGATTGGGTGGAACGTCCCTTTCTCTTATGGCCGTTGTGATAAGCAAATGGTTTGAAAAGGGCCGCGGTCTTGCCACGAGCCTGGCCCTTTCCGGCAGTTGTTTAGGGCAGTTTGTCCTGGTTCCCGTCATTACCATTTTCGTCCTGCACTCCGGGTGGAGAGCGACCCATTTCTTTCTCGGTTTGATCATGTTGGTTTTGAACATTTCGCTGGCGCTAGCTGTCATTAAAGGGGATCCAGACCGTCTCGGTCAGAAGCCATTCGGGTCCAGCAACGGAGACAAGGAAAAGAAATCAAAAGATGAGAGCCCTTCAGGAGTGGATCCTCAAGATCTGGGCTTGCGAGAGGCTATGCGGACCTATTCCTTCTGGCTCTATTTCGTCGTGATGTTCATCTGTGGGAGCGGGGACTTCCTGGTGGCCACTCATTTGATCCCCTTCGTGACCGATCATGGCATTTCAGCCACCACGGCAGGACATATGCTTGCCTGGTATGGGTTGATGAGTCTGGGGGGCATTCTCATTGCCGGGCCAGCCTCGGACGTGATCGGAACCAAAATTCCTATTGCCTGTACATTTGTAATGCGCGTCTTCCTTTTTCTCATGGTCATAAAGTATCAGAATCTCATCTCCTTCTATATCCTGGCTCTGGCCTTTGGCTTCACCCACCTGGTCACTGCCCCGCTCACGCCGATCCTCATTGGTCGGCTCTATGGTTTCTCCCACATTGGTCTTTTATCAGGGGTAATTTTCACCATTCACTATTCGGCCGGCGGGTTCTGGGCCTATGTGGGAGGCCTGATTTTTGATCGGACAGGGAGCTATCGGTTGGCCTTCATCCTTTCAGCAATTATGGCTCTCATCGCTTTTTTTGGTACCCTTTTGATAAGGGAGAAAAGACATCAGGTGGCTTAGCAGGTTATTACTTTGGGCGCTTAGATTCACTGTCCTCTTTGATTACCGCTCCCCGTCTTCACAGGGAAAAGCTTTGTGGGAATGACATCCGGGGATAGTCTTAAGCCTTTTGAAAAGGCTAGTAATTGCTTGCGCAATTGAGCCTCATAATACTGGCCCGTCATTGCGAGCAAAGCGAAGCAATCTGGGGCCAGAACGATTTTCATTTCGAAGTTTTACACTCAGATTGCTTCGTTGCCTCCGGCCTGCCCGCCATCGCGAGCCTCCGCTCTCTCAGGCGAGGCGGGCGGGCTCCTCGCAATGACATTATTAGCGCATCGGTTTTTGCAAGTAAGCACTGGGATTTGCATAGTGGGAAAAGACTTGACATTACAAGGGGATGTTCATTAATGGTATGTGATATATCAAATATTGTTGGCCAGATGATAAGGGCCGCCTGAAGGATTTTGAAAGGAGCACCTTGATGAAAAACAACACGGAAGCAGACAAAATCGTGAAAACCGTGACCTGGTCCGCAGGTCCTGGGTGTCACGGAGGGTGCGGGGTCTTCATGCATATAAAGGATGGAAAGCTCATAAAGATGGAGGGAAACCCAGACCATCCTTACAACAATGGCCGGCTCTGCCCCAGGGCCCTGGCCATCAATGAGTTCATCTACCATCCTGATCGTCTTCGATCGCCACTGAAGCGCATAGGGAAGCGGGGAGAGAATAAGTGGGAGAAGATCTCATGGGATGAGGCATACGATCTTATTGAAAGAAGAATGAACGAGATTCGGGATGAGCATGGGGCCGAGTCTATGATCTTTATCCAGGGAACCGGAAGGAATGTGGGCGGCTGGCTTTTGCTGGTGGCCTACTCCTATGGGAGCCCCAATTGGCTTCAAGGGGGGCTCACGGGAAATTCCTGCTTTCACCCCAGACTCGTGTGCATGCGCATGACGCAGGGGGATTACACGGTGCCCGATTGTTCGCAATTCTTTCAGGAGCGATATGAGCATCCAGACTTTGTACTTCCCGAATGCATCATGATCTGGGGACAGAATCCGGCCAATACCTGTAATGACGGATTCATGGCCACCTGGGTCATAGACTGTATGAAACGGGGAACCAAGTCGATTGTCATTGACCCCATTTATACCTGGGTCGCCTCAAAGGCGGACATCTGGCTTCAGATTCGGCCAGGCACTGACGGCGCCTTGGCCTTGGGTCTCCTCAATGTCATCATCAATGAGGGCCTGTACGACAAGGCATTCGTGGAAAAATGGACCCATGGTTTTGATAAACTCTCGAAAAGGGTCCAGGAATATCCGCCAGAGAAGGTCTCGCAGATCACGTGGATTCCCCTAGAGAAGATTGTTGAGGCGGCAAGGCTCTTTGCCACGAGCCATCCGGCCTCCATCCAATGGGGCGTGCCCGTGGACCTGGCACCAGAAGGCGCCCAAGTGGCCAATTCCGTGATTCATCTTTGGGCCATTACCGGAAACATCGATATCCCAGGCGGGATGGCCATCGCCAGAATGGCCTATGATGTGCCTCCCTATCCCATGAGTCAGGAGGCCATCGCTGAATACTACGGCGATGTGATGCCCCCAGAGCAAATGGCCAAGCGAATCGGCATCGAAGAATATCCTGTGGCCAAGGAATTCCATTGGAGGGCCCAAGCGGATATGGTTCTGGAGGCCATGCTCACGGACAAGCCCTACCCCTTAAAGGGCGCCTGGATCGCTGGCAATAATATGCTCACTTCTGCAGCCAACCCCAGGAAGTATCAGGAGGCGCTCAATCGCCTGGACTTCATTGTGACCTCTGATGTCTTCATGAACCCAACCATCGTGGCCTTGGCCGATGTGGTCCTGCCAGCGGGCTCCATGGCAGAGCGAGATGGCATCAGGGCCTGGTGGACGCCGCTCAACGCCATGCAGAAGTCCATTGATGTACCCGATTGCAAGCCGGATGAAGAGGTATGCCTCGAACTGGCCAGACGTTTTAATCCTAACCTGAAATGGCATAACCTGCGCGAGCTCTACGATGATTTTCTGAAACCCTCTGGCATGAATTACGACGAACTGAAAGAGAAGGGGTGGGTCTTTCCGCCAGAAGGGCATTCAACGCAACCCTATCGAAGACATGAGAAAGGCCTGTTGCGGAAGGATGGGAAACCCGGCTTCAATACCCCCACCGGGAAAGTGGAACTCTATTCCACGCATCTGGAAAGGATGGGCTACGATCCCCTTCCCTCCTATCAGGAACCTCACATGAGCCCCTACAGCACCCCCGAGCTGGCCAAGGAATATCCGCTGATCCTCTCCACAGGGCGGCGGAGTGTCCTCTATTTCCATGCGGAACATCGGAACATCAAGCCCTTGAGGGAACTGGAGCCCCATCCCGTGGTGGAAATCCATCCGGACACGGCACGGTCCCTCGGGATCAATGACGGGGACTGGGTCTGGCTAGAGAATCCCCATGGGCGATGCAAGCGAAAGGCGAAATATTTCCATGGAATACACCCAAAGGTGGTCCAGTCCCCGCACGGATGGTGGCTCCCGGAGAAAAAGGCTGAAGAGCTCTTTGGACTCTGGGAGGTGAATATCAATACGTTGATCCCGGATGGAACGCAGGCCAAGTGTGGCTTCGGTGGGGGACAGTACAAATCCATCATGTGCAAGGTCTACAAGGCGGATGAGGGGATAGAAGGGATTTATCAGAAGGAGAGCCTCTTATGAAATACGGACTCTATATCGATTATGACTGGTGCAGCGGCTGCCATGCCTGTGAGTTGGCCTGCAAACAGGAACACAATCTGAAATTGGACCAATGGGGCATTCGCGTGGTGGAGCGAACCTACGACGTGAATGGCAAGAGGGTCATAGAATACGTGCCCATTCCCACCGAGTTCTGCAATTTCTGCATGAATCGGGTCGCACAGGGATTGAAGCCAGCCTGTGTGCACCATTGCATGACCAAGTGCATGGACTTTGGTCCCGTAGAGGAGATGGCTGAGTTGGCATCAAACAAGAAGAAGTCCGTGGTGTGGGGGAGCACGTCTTAGAAAGTCACTCTTCACGGCAATAATCCGTTCCTTTAAGAGGTAGATATCCAAAAAGGAAATCGTAGGCCAATTTAAAAGGACAAGTTCAAGTCACACTGAAAGATGCAGGATCTCATATTTCCACTCCTTAGGATTGATCTGACTCAAAAAAGGCTTCGAGAAGAGGAGGTTGACCCCTCCCTCATCTTCAAATTTCTGGGTGGACGGGGCCTTGGGGCCAAGATCCTCTTTGATGAGTTAATGCCCTCCACGGATCCCTTCAGCGCACAAAACAAGCTGCTCTTCCTTGCGGGTCCCCTGATCGGCACGGGCGCCCCTTGGTGTGTCAAATACACGGTGATGACCAAATCCCCCCTTTCTGAAACCATCCTCATGAGCCTGGCAGGTGGGTTTTTCGGACCCGCACTCCGCCGCTCAGGATATGATGTCCTCATCATAGAGGGGAGATCCGAAGAGCCCGTCTATCTGTCCATCCAGAATGGAAAGGTTGAGCTAAGAGAGGCCTCTCACCTGTGGGGCATGACCACGGAAGAATGCCAGCAATCCATCAAAGAGGAACTGGGCATGCCCCGACTCGAGATTGCCTGTATCGGCCCGGCTGGGGAGAGGGCTGTTCGAATGGCCTGTATCATCAGCGGGAGACGCGCCGCCGGTCGCGGAGGCGCGGGCGCTGTCATGGGATCCAAGAATCTGAAAGCGATTGCGGTCCATGGAAAAAGAGAGGTTCCCATTGCTGAGTCGCAGAAGTTCAGGGAACTGCAGATGGCCATTCGAAAAAAGGTGCCTGAGATCGATCGGCTCAAGGTGTTTGGGAAGTATGGGACCCCCAAGAATCTCGTGCTTGTCAACGAAAGGGGACTCTTTCCGACCCGGAATTTCCAGGGGGGGCTGTTCGAGGGGATCGGCCGAGTCAACCATCTGGAGCAACAAAAGCGCGTCATACGCCCTGTGACCTGCCATGACTGTCCGGTGGCCTGCGGCAACCTTACGCAGGCCGCAGATGGACCCTACAAAGACATCACAACCGAGGGCCCAGAATATGAGACTTTTTGGGCCTTTGGGGCAGAATGTGGAAACACCTCCATTGATGCGATCATAGCGGCGGACCGCTTGTGCGATCAGCTGGGGCTTGACACCATTTCCACAGGAAACAGCATCGCCTTTGCCATGGAGTGTGTGGAGAAGGGACTGTTAAAAGAAGAACTGGCGGGCCTAGAGCTAAAGTTTGGGAACCATGAAGCCATGGTGGAGATGATTCGTCGGATCGGATATCGGGAGGGCATTGGTGATCTCCTGGCAGAGGGTGTGCGAAGGGCCTCGCAGAAAATCGATAAAGGGGCTCAAGATTTTGCTATGCACGTGAAGGGGCTGGAGTTGGCCGCTTATGACCCGAGGGGGGCAAAGGGCATGGGCATCGAATATGCCACTTCACCAAGGGGGGGATGCCACGAGAGGGGACTCATTTCTAGAGAGACTTTCGGGGCTCCGCCCCCCATGGATCCGCTCTCCACAGAGGAGAAAGGGGCCGTGGCAAAGGAAACTCAGGACGAGACAGCCGTCCTCGATGCCCTCGGGGTCTGCGTCTTTCCGCCCCACAACGACGGCATGGACATGAATGAACTGGCCCAGCTCGTCTCATGTGCCTTGGGCAAGTCTTGGACTTCCGAGGACTTGCTGGAAACGGGGGATCGCATATGGAATCTGGAGAGGCTATTTAACCTGCGGGAAGGCTTCACAAGGGCGGATGACACCCTGCCACCTAGGCTCTTGGATGAACCCATGAAAGAAGGTCCAGCAAAAGGGCATGTGGTGGAGCTCCAGGTGCTTCTCGAGGACTACTATGAGGCCCGCCACTGGGACTCCAATGGGGTGCCCACGCTTGAGGTGCTAGATAAGCTGGGACTGGCTGAGGAGGGAAGGCGGATTTTGGCCCGTGCCCAAAATGACCGTTAAATTGAATAGCATCTTGAAAAAGAAGGATGTGGATCGGACAGAGCAATATGAGGTCCGCCCAGGGACGACCGTGAGAGAGTGATTGAAGATTTCGCAAAAGCCAGTTTGTATCTTCTAAAGAAAAGTCGGATTCTGTGCACGGACAAAAGCTATCGGAAACCCACGTGGTCATGGCAAACGGGGCATGGCCTTCACAGGAAAAACAGTTGACAACAAGGGTGAAAGAAGGGGATAGTGTCACGGTCTATCTGCCTGTGAGCGGCGGATAGGGCGGGAAAGGAGGTGATGGAAGCGTCCATAGCATGCAACCCCTTTTGCCAGTAACACGATGATCATTTGTCTGAACCATAAAAAGGAGGTGGATTATGAGGAGGAGAAAAAGCATTACGATAACCCTATTTGTTTTTGTTCTGGCTTATGTCTTGGCGATTCATCCCGTCCCCGTAGCCCAGGCCTTGGAGGGGCCAGAAATCAAGATCGGGGTGGCTGTCTGCATTACGGGCCATGGGGCCAATGTGGGCAAACGGGAAGCGATCGGCGCCCAGGCGGCCGTGGATGTGATAAACGCGCAAGGAGGGGTGAATGGGGTTCCCCTCAAGCTATACATTGAGGATACGGCGAGCAATCCTCAAGAGGCGGTGAATGCCGTGCGCAAGCTGGCAGGAGACCACAAGGTCCTCGGCATCGTGGGTCCCCATTACAGTTCCGTGGGGGAGACCACTTTTCCCTTGGGCAATCAGCTCAGGATCATCCAGATCGCGGTCGCCTCTTCCAAACCGGGTCTGGCCGCTGCAAACCGACCCTATGCATTCCGCAATACCCTAACAGAAGACAAGATTGCCGGGGCCGTGGTCAGGGAGTTCAAGAAGAGATACGGCATTCAGAAGGTGGCCATCATCACGGATATCAAGGATGCCGTGTCCCGGTCCGTGGGGACCAAGGTGCTTCCGCCAGCATTCAAGGGGCAGGGCATTGAAGTGATGACAGGGGACAAACCCGTTACCTACCAGACCAACGATACCCAGTTCAGGGCCCAGATCACGAAACTGAAGGCCATGAACCCGGATGGTGTCGGGATGGGCGCCCTGGGACCCGATGCCTTGAACATCATCACTGAGGCGCGGAGACAGGGCATGAAGCAGCCCTTCATGAGCACAGCCCCCATTATGGAAGGAGAGGTTCCCGAACTGGGTGGCAAAGCCGTGTTAGGGACCTTTTCTGGCACCATATGGCATCTCAGCATGGTGACGCCCGCAAGCAAGAAGTTCGTGGAGGCCTACAAGAACCGGGCAAAGACCATGTATACAAGCAAATACACGGAAACCCCGGATTACTATCCGGTGAATGCCTATGATGCGGTCTTCATGATCGTGGAGGGCATCAAGGCCATGTGTGTGAGCAACAGCGCCGGAGATCTCCAGATGGATCGGGACAAGCTCATGTATTATATGGCCGCACTAAGGGATTTCAATGGCGTGGCCAGCAGGGGCTTCAACTGCGTGGGCGACGGGGTCAAGGACGTCCATGTGTTTGAGATCAAGGGAGGTCATTGGGTACCCATAAAGAAATAATCCTTCGCTAATTCTATGGGGGCGGCATCTTTTGCCGCCCCATCCATATCCCTATTCGGAGCCACGGATGTTCCTGCAACAACTGGTCAATGGCGTGACGCTGGGCAGTACCTACTCTCTGATTGCCATAGGATTCACCCTCGTATTGGGGCTCCTAAACATGCTCAACATCGCCCACGGGGATATCTTCATGTTCGGGGCCTTCCTTGGATTGAGTTTGGCCATGTTGGGGATTCCCCTTTACCTTGCCCTGATTCTGGCCATGTTGGGGGCTGGCATCCTCGCCATCATCATTGAACGCCTCTGTTTTCGCCCCCTCAGAAAAGCCCATTTCCTCATGCCTTTGCTCAGTACCATTGCCTTTGGCATCCTTTTGCAGAACGTGGCCACACAGATCTGGGGCTCTGAGCCTTCCCGATATCCGCAGACCACAGAGGTGGCCCAATTCCAATTAGGTCCTGTTCTCGTTTCCTCCATCGACATCCTCATCGTGGCCATCTCCATATTCCTGATGTTGGGCATTGACCAGTTCGTCAGAAGGACCCGCTTTGGTCGTGCCATGCGGGCCACTTCAGAAAAGGCACAGACGGCCAGCCTTTTGGGGGTCGATATTAATCGGGTCATTATCTTCACCTTTTTCACTTCTGGTGCACTGGCCGGCGTGGCAGGGGTATTGACCGCCTTGGTCTACCTGCAGATCACCCCTTTCATAGGCATCCGTCAGGGTCTTATCGGTATGGTGGCCATGGTGATTGGGGGCGTGGGAAATCTGAGGGGTGCAATGATAGGGGGGCTCATGATCGGGATTATCGAAGTCATGAACGATGCCTACTTTACCGCAAGCTACAGGGATATTATCCTCTTTGGTCTATTTCTTATCTTTATCGTCTTCAAGCCGGAGGGACTGTTTGGCAAGAAGGAACCCTAACCGGAGGCGCTGCAACGGATGAGTGTGTACACACAAGGTGTGGTCGCCCTCATGGGCATCAATATCCTCATGGCCCTGAGCGTCTATGCCATTATTATGACGGATCAGGTTTCTCTGGGGAATGCGGGATTTATGGCGATCGGGGCCTACACATCCGCCTATCTCACCGTTAAAATGGGCATGCCCATTTTTCCTGCCCTGATCATCGGGGCCCTGACGTCCAGCGTCATAGGTCTGCTCATCGGGATTCCTCTCTTGAGGCTTGAAGGTCTTTACTTTGTCATGGGAACGTTCGGCTTCGGTGAGGTGGTCAGGACCTTTTTCATGAATTTTGAGCCCACGGGCGGGGCCTATGGCTTCCGGGGGCCCGTAGGCGCGACCCTCCCCATGATATACGGCTTCGTTCTGGTCTTAATCCTATTCTTCTGGCTCTTGGGCCATTCGCGGTTGGGTCGCTCATTGGATGCCCTCCGGGACGATCATGAGGTGGCTAGGACGATCGGACTCAACGTGACGGTGCTGAAACTGGGCCTGTTCTGGCTCGGCTCATTTATTGCGGGCATTGCCGGGGGCCTCTATGCCCACTATATGTTCTACATCGAGTCAGGCAATTTCCATATTCTTGTTTCTGCCATGGCGATTCTTTACGTCATCCTCGGCGGGATGTACACCTTCTGGGGGGCTGTGCTGGGCGCTGTTATTTTCAGCATCCTCCCGGAAGCGCTGCGTTTCATGGAGGACTGGCGGTTGAGCCTGTACGGTGCGGTATTGGTTCTTATGATGATCTTTCGTCCCTCCGGGATCATCTCCCGACAGATCGTGAGAAACACGGAGGACTGGATCGGCGGAATTTTCCGAAAGGCGAGCGCCTGAGATGCTTGAGATCCGTGAAGTAACCAAGAACTTCGGTGGGCTGAGGGCCCTCAATGATATTACCTTGCAAGTGGATGAAAATCAGATTTATGGCCTCATCGGCCCCAATGGGGCGGGCAAGACCACCTTGTTTAACCTCATTACGGGATTCTTACCCGCTACCGAGGGTTCCATCCAATTTCTCGGGAATGAATTGACCCGACTCCGCGCTCACAAGATTGCAAAGTTGGGCGTCGCCCGAACTTTCCAAAATATCCGGCTGTTTGGCACCATGACCGTGGAGGAAAACGTCATGGTGGCCCAGAACATCCGGGCACGGTCAGGGATCACGAGTCTGGTTCAATTTTTTAGCACCAAGGAAAAAAGATTCAGAGACGAGATGAATGAGCTGTTGAATAGGATGGGCCTGTGGGAAAAGCGAAAGGAGCAAAGTCTGAGCCTGGCCTACGGCGCTCAGAGGCGCCTGGAGATTGCCAGAGCCCTTGCTCTGGAGCCGAAGCTCTTGCTTCTGGATGAGCCTGCTGCCGGGATGAATGAGGCGGAGACCGAGGACCTGCTAGAGAGGGTACAGGAGATTCGGGACATGGGAAAGACGGTCCTTCTCATCGAGCACGACATGAGCGTGGTCATGGAGATCTGCGATCACATTTCGGTTCTCAATTTTGGAGAATTGATCGCCCAGGGCACACCTGATGAAATCCAGGCCAGTGAGGCCGTTATAGAGGCCTATCTGGGAAGAGAAGAAGGGTGAGGATCTATGCTTTTAGTCAAGGGGATTGAGGCAGGCTATGGCGCCATCCAAGTCCTTAAAGGGATCGACCTGGAGGTGGAGAAGGGGGAGATTGTCACACTGATTGGCGCCAACGGCGCGGGCAAGACGACCCTTCTCAGCGTCATCTCTGGAATCTTGACACCGACCAGAGGGGAAGTGCTTTTTGAGGAAGAGAACATCGTCAAGGTCCCATCCCACAAAATTGTCCGACGAGGCATCTGCCTGATCCAGGAGGGAAGAGAAATATTGAGCGAAATGACGGTCCTGGAGAACCTCCTCATGGGCGCCTTTATTCGACCGGGTGAGAATTTGAGCGATAGCCTGGACATGGTTTTCCAGATGTTTCCCGTCCTCCAGCAGAGGGAAAGTCAGTTGGGTAAGACTCTGAGTGGTGGAGAGCAACAGATGCTGGCCATCGGCCGTGCCCTGATGGCCCAACCCAGGCTTTACATGATGGATGAACCCTCTTTGGGGCTGGCGCCCCTACTGGTGAACGAGGTCTTTGCAAAGATTGAAGAGTTGAAAAGCGAGGATATCGGCATCCTCCTCGTAGAGCAGAATGCCAGAAAGGCCTTTCAAGTGGCTGATCGTGGATACGTGCTGGAGATCGGGAAAATCGTTCTCTCAGGCTCTGGAGAAGAACTCAGTTCCAATGAAAAGGTGCGCGAGGCCTACCTGGGAGGCAAGCGAGCAAGAAGAGGCGCGCTTAATACGTAACCTGCCGTCATTAAGTTCGACCGCCAAATCCCCAACATGGCAGCTCACCAAAGGGTGAAGTCTTCAAAATAGAGTAGAGGCTTTAGGTTTTGGATTAAACGATTAGGCAGTGCGACAGATTGAAAAGAGGGTTTGATCCCATCTACGATCTATTCCCTATCTTTTCCCGTACGCCTCCCAGAAGATCTCCAACACATTCTCCTCCTTCATCTTCTTTATGTTCATAGGCATGAGTCTTTGGGAAAGCTGGTAACCCTTATGGGCCAACTCTGGTATTTCCTGGCTCTGGATTCCATGGCTCTCCAGGTAAGGGGAGATTCCCACATCCCATGCCAGTCTGGCCGCCGCATCACAGGCCTTCTGAGAGGCTTCTTGGGGGCTAAGGCCTTGAGTGGATTCGCCCAGGGCCTCAGCAATGGTTGTGTAGGTCGATTCATGCGCAACACTGTTGAACTTCATAATCCATGGACCCAAAACGGCCAGTCCCTTTCCATGAGAGAAGCCCTGTCTCGAATCCAAGGCCAAGGCAAGGCCGTGTACAGCTCCCAAGCCCCCATTTGAGAAGCCAATTCCGGCCAAGGTTGCCGCTCTGGACATGGCTTCCCTCGCTTCCAGGTCTTCTCCATTATTATACGCCCCTCTTAGATATTGTGCTATCAGCCTAATGGCCTCTAGACAATATAGTTTGGCAATGGGATTTGAGGTCTTGGCCGTAAATCCTTCGATACCGTGGTAAAGGGCATCAAGGCCTGTTTCCGCGGTTAGCTCAGGCGGCATCAAAGTGGCTAACTCCGGATCCACGATGGCAGTTTCGGCAACGATTCGAGGGTCCCAAATGGACTTCTTCGTCCCCTCCTCTGGGACCCCCATGACCGCAGCCTGGCTGACCTCAGTACCGGTTCCAGAGGTCGTGGGAATTAGGATGGTGCGAAGGGCTTTCCTTTTCAGCAAGTTTCTACCCAGGAGACTCCGGGCGCTTTCCTCATGGACGGCCAAGGCACTCGCACCCTTCGCCACATCGAGGGGCGAGCCACCGCCGATCCCGAGGATGAGGTCAAATGATCCTCTTCTGAGTCTGGACGCACAGTCCTCAACAATCGAGATGTCAGGATCCGGACGGGGATTGAGAAAAAGCTCCATCCGATCACGAAAGGCTCCCGTTCCATGGAGCGCCGTGTCCAGAATCCCCAAGCTCTGTATAATGGGATCTGTGACAACAAAGATCCTCTTTGGGGCCATTTGGGTGAGTTCAGCTCCGAGGCTCTTTACTGCACCTCGCCCCATATGAATAACTTTGGGCTGTACAAGGGAATACTTCTCATCGAGCAATTCTATTTCCTGCCTTTTCAAGCCTTTTTCTTTGGGGGAGTCTCAAATGGCTGCCTAAATTGCTTCTTACACCGGGGAGTCAAGGCATCTTAGGTTCACATATTCCTTGTTCTAAGCCGCCTTGATCCCCCCAGGTGCTAAAACATTATCTCTTTTTCCAGTGGTGCCTTCAGAATATACACAGTGGACCCATATTCAAGGATTACTTGGCCTCCACCCACCTGCCTCCCCTGGGTTCAATGACATAAACCTGAACGACGCCATCGCCGTTTTCATCGAAGCCGACTGTGCCTTCGATCCCCGGCCATGCCTTGGTAGCGGTCAATCCTTTCATGATCTTCTCTCGATCCTTGGCCAAGTCCTCCGGCCGGTTGGTGACCCCCATGTTCTTGATGATTTCCGCCAGGAGATAGATGTTGTCATAACAGTGTGCATCTTGAATTGTCGGATAGACGTTGCCGGCTCTGTTATAGAACTCCCGGACGAATCTCTGAGCCACACCCGGCATTTCGGGCCAGAACGTGGTTGGGGCGATAACGCCTTCTGCGGCGTTTCCGGCTTGCTTAATCAGATACTCATTCACAATGGTGGCACCGCTCATGAGGGGTTGGTTCACCCCTTGCCTACGAGCCTCTTTGAGAAAGGTGGCACAGTCCATATAAAGACCACCGAACACAATGCCGTCAAACTTATATCCCTTCAATTTGGTCACTTGGGCCCTCATGTCGAAATCACCATGTTGATAGGTAATATATTTCCCTTCGTTAACAATCTTGATGCCGAGCTTTTTGTAAAGAGGGGGGAATACCATTGTACCCAAAGCCCTGGAAACAGCATCCTTCACATCATGGACCATGACCACTGATTTTACGTTGTACTTCTGGATGAACTTTCTTGCGGCCGGCTTGGCTGCAGTCGCCTCATCAGGGCAGTTGCGGAATCCGTATGGTCGGTTTGCAGCCCCGACGCCCGGTTTGCTAGAGGCCTGTGAAATGGCAGCGATCTTTAGCTCATTGGCAACCGGGAAGGCCACTTCACACTCGCTACTGTAAAACGGCCCCTGAATAGCCAGAACCTTGTCATCTGTCGCAAGCTTCCTCACCACATTGGCGGCCTCAGCGGGATTACTGGCCGTGTCATGGACGACAATTTTTATAGGAACTCCATCCATGCCCCCTGTGCCGTTAATTTCTTCAACAGCCATTTGAACGGCAACGAGATTGTTTTTGCACCAGTCGCGACAAGAACCGGTCATGCCGCATGCAAAACCGATCTTGATCTCTGAGCCTGCTGGCTTGCTCAAAGCGGGCTTTGGGTTTACAATTTGCGTCAATACAAAACATGACACAAGCAACACAAAGAGAATACGCTGTTTCTTAGTCGACGTCTGCATCTCATCCTCCTCCTTTCAGCGAAAACATGGTTAATAAGTCTCTCTTTTTCGCTTCTCACCGCGCGTCGTTCCCTTATCCCGATCTTCTATCCCCTCCTTTCTTAAGCAAGGTATTCTGCCTCTTCCACACCAAAATAGGCCTTCTCCAGTTCCTCCAAATTCTTAAGCAACTGATCTGCAGAATCCTGTGCCACCATGTTCCCCTGCTCAATGACATAACCCCTGTCTGCCAGTTTGAGAGCTTGTACGGCGTTTTGCTCCACCAGAAGAATGGTGAGCCCCTGGTTTCTGAGGTCGGATATGACTTGAAAGACCTCCTGTATCATGAGAGGCGCCAGACCCAGGGATGGCTCATCGATCATCAGCAGTTTGGGTTTGGCCATCAGAGCCCGGGCAATGGTTAACATTTGCTGTTCCCCTCCGCTCAAGACACTGGCAAGGCTATCTTTTCTCTCTCTAAGGAGAGGAAAACGGTCGAACATAGATTCTGCATCTGCTTTCAGGGTTGCCTGGTTCTTCCTTGCATAGCCACCAATAAGGAGGTTTTCAAAAACGCTCATCTGAATCAAGATGGCCCTGCCTTCAGGAACAAGGACCAGCCCTTTTCGAACACGTAGGTATGGGGGCTCTTTCTCTATACTTCCATTGAGAAATTCAATCATTCCCTCATCAATTCCGATCGCACCGATAATACTATTCAAAAGAGTGCTCTTACCTGCACCATTTGCCCCCACAATGGTTACAAGTTCCCCTTCCTTAACGTCGATATCAATACCTTTCAAGACTTTAATATTGCCGTAGCTCGCTTTGATAGCGGTTACTTTTAACAAAGCTATGCCTTTCCCAAATAGACTTCTCTCGCTTTTATGTCCTTGTAAATTTCGGCAGGAGACCCCTCTGCAATCTTTTCCCCAAAATTTAGCATGACAATCCTGTTGCAGGTATGTCTGACCACCCTCATGTCATGCTCAATCACTAAAATGGCGGTGCCCTTTTCATGAAGTTTTCTCATAATCTCTAACACTTCTTTTTTTTCCGAGACATTCATGCCAGCCGTAGGTTCATCAAGTAAGAGCAGACGGGGTTGGCTTGCAAGGGCCCTGGCTATTTCTACACGTCTTTGCTGTCCGTAGGGTAAGGAGTGGGCGGGCATATCTCCCTGTTCTCGGATCCCCAGGAAATCCAGAATACCTTCTGCTTCTTCCTTCAAAGACTTCTCCAAGTCTCCTCTTCGGGACCCGTGAGGACGTGAGCGAAGCCGGCAGTTCTGTCCGAACTTTATGTGCTCATAGACCGTCATGCTCTCGAAGAGTCGAATGTTTTGATAGGTCCGAGCAATCCCAGACTCTAGGATGCGATGGGCTGGCAGATTGCTTATGTCTTTACTGTCAAAAACAATGGAACCAGAGCTCAACGGGTATACGCCCGTCATAAGATTGAAGACGGTTGTTTTACCCGCCCCATTGGGTCCTATTAGTCCCAGAATATCGGAACCTTTCATGCTTATTGTCAGGCTATTGACTGCCCTAACTCCCCCGAAATTTTTCGACACATCATGGAGTTCCAATATGGGCGCTTGCGCAGAAGACATCTAGTTTGTCTCCAAAGGGTCTTTCTTTTTTGGTAAATAGAAAATCATTTTTAATAGGTCCCGGGTGATAAGCCCTTTTGGCCTTAGGATCATGAAGGCTATAATCAATCCTCCGAAGAAAACGCCCCTGTAGTCCTTCAATCCACGGGAGATTTCAGGGACTAAAGTAAAGACCGCTGCTCCTAGCACTGCTCCCCAATATGTTCTCATTCCCCCAAATATGACGAAGAGAAGCATATAAACGGAAAGAAGAACGCTAAAATTCCCTGGTTCTATAAAGCGCATATAATGGGCGTAAAGTCCCCCTGCGATGCCTGCTAGCAAAGCACCAAAACCAAATGCACCAACTTTTATTTTCACAATGTTGGTGCCGGTGAGTTGGCTGACGACTTCATCGTCAAAAATAGAGTCCAAGGTAAGTCTTAAGCGAGAACGCGAGAGGATATAGAAACAAAATAGAGCGAAAAAGACCCAAAAATAAACCAATAACAGCGAGGTCCCTTTCATTCCCCTCATGCCGTATGCCCCGCCGAAAAATTCCCAGTTCAGGAAGATATTTCGTACCATTTCGCCAAAGGCTAGGGTTCCCATGACAAGGTATATGCCTCTGAGCCGCAAAGCTGGAAGGCCAAGGAGTAATCCGACAAGGCTCGCCGTTAGGCCACCGAGGATTATGGCAAGGAAAAGAGGGCAGCCTACGTTCAGGGTCAGATAAGACGAGATGTAAGCGCCGATAGCCATGAAGCCTGCATTTCCGATAGAGGCCTGGGCGGTTGAGAGGGGTAAGTACACACTCCAGCCGAGTAGGATGTTGATCCCAAGGAATATAAGGATGCCTTCCTGGTAGCTGCTTAGCACTAAATTCTTCCCTTTTCCTGTTGGACCACGCCCATAAGTCCTTGAGGCATTGCAACGAGCGTGGCAAAAATCAATGCATAGACTATAATATCTCTGAATTGTGAACCCAGAAAATGCATGCTCATGATTTCGAGGAAACCGATAAAAAACCCCCCTGCGATAGCCCCACGGATATTCCCTAGTCCTCCCACAATCATAGCGGCTATCGCCTTGATGCCCACATGAAAGCCGATTAGTGGCTCAACAGTAATGTAACTGATTGAGAAGAGAATGCCACTTGCTCCGGCTAGCATACCGGAGGCGAAGAAAGTTACAATGATAACCCATCTCGAATTGATCCCTAAGATATTGGCGGTATTAGGATTCTCTGCAACCGCCCGCATGCCTCGACCAATTCTCGTTTTTTGAATAAACCGATCAAGGGAGATCATCAATATGATGGCTACAGCAAAAATGACGATCTGAGCCGGTGAGACAGCGATTGGACCAAAGTTGATAATCTGAGAAGATACAGATTCTGGAAAGGGCTGCCGCTCCGTACCCCAAATAAGTCCTGCCGCATTTTGGAGCAATATGCTGAAACCCAAAGTACTCACAAGAGGAATAAGTTCTGGCGATCCTTTTAGGAGATCGAATGAGAAGTAATAAATAACGAGACAGATGAGCCCGCTTAAAAACATGGAAAGGAGTAAAGTCAACCAGATGGGAAGCCCCAAGGTTAACAAGGTAAGGCCGATAAAGGAACCGAGCATGAATACTTCGCCCACAGCAAAGTTGAGCAAGTTGAGGACGCCAATAAGCAGGGTGAATGCAATGGCAATGACAGCGTAAGTGCTTCCGATCTGGATAGCGTTAACAAGCTGTTCGATAATCATATTTGTAGTCCTCTTTTATTTTGGAACATTGAAGAAAACTAGACAGTTTTCAGATCATAATACCCTCTGGCAACGTCGTATCTCGATACTTGCTGTCCGGCGAGCCATAGCTGCAAGGCCTTGGCGTCGCGCAGGTATTTTTCCATGTGGTATTCAGGCGCATATCCATTGGAGCCCATCAGCTCCATACCCTTGTTGGTGATAAAGACGGCCGCATCGGCAGTGTATATCTTTGCAATATTGCATTTCGACGTCATTTCCAGAGAGTATGCGGGACCATAGATTTCCGGACGATTAAGCATCCACGTTGTGTTGTAGATAAGTGCCCTGGAGGCTTCGAGTTGAGTGGCCAGATCTGCTAATATACCCGCGACAATGGTATGCTGCCTCACAGGTTTCCCACCGCCAATCCGCTCCCCAGTGTAGTCAAGCACCGTATCAAAGGCCCCTTTCATGATCCCAAGGCCCATGGCACCGGAATGTGTTTTTGTATGGGAGCAGGCAGCCTTAAACCATTTTGCATCATTTACAGGACCGGCCAGTCTATACGTTTTAGGGACCCGGACATTGTCATAATAAACGGAAGCGTTTTGAACACTTCTGAATCCCATTTTCGCCTCAGGCTTGCCAAAGGTTAACCCCGGTGTCTCAGCCGGGACATAGATAATCGCAATGCCTTCCTCTCCCAAGTCAGGGTCAGTGGTGCAGATCGTCAGATACATGGCGGCGACCCCGGCGCTGGCTGGCCAGCATTTGCTGCCGTTTATGACCCACTCATCTCCATCCAACTTCGCGATGGTGCGAATTGTCCTGAACTCCATATCAAAATTCTCCACATCGCAACCTCCATCAGGCTCTGTCATCGCCAGACAGCTATAGGCAAACTTGTCACTCGTATAAATGGGGACGAAACGATCAAGGACAGCCTTGTTCTTTACGGCAATGGCTGGGCCCAGATGTCTTCCTGATGCTTGGCCAACGGCCATCGCTAGGCCCGCATCAGCACGGGAAAATTCCTCAGCGACTATGGTCAAGTAAAAGGGGGCCTTCTCACTTTTCTCCCCGCCCAATTCTTTCGGATATCCCATTTTTAGGACACCCATATTGGTTATATCTTGAAGGATCTTCGCGACAAGGTTTCCGTCTTCTTCCAGTTCCAGCCTTTTGGGCATGATCTCCCTATCAACAAATTTCCTGAATAAACGCTTTATCTCTAGTTCTTCCTCAGTCAGCAAATCTTTCAAGTACATGATAGGACCTATGACATTCTTGAGATTTAAGACACTGCTTCAATAAGTATCTTTAGTCTTCTTCTTTGTGATAAGTCATATAACACTCATCGTCACCCCACCAAAGAGATTTTTCAATCTTCTTTTTGTATCCCGGGAGTACATATTTGAGCACAGTATCCGAGTTTGCCTTGCATCGAATACAGAGAGGTGTCTTCTCATAACCCATTTTTTTCCCAGCTTCCCAAAACCCACACCCTTTTGTCCTGGCGATCATATTCTCAACGTCAAACGTGAGCTCCTGTTTGAAAACGGGTGCCGTTGTAAGAACCATATCAGCCAAAGCCCTGAACCCTTTACCGAGCAATCCCTTGCTTTTCATCTTCTCTACCCTTTGCTCCATGAGTTGTGAAAAGACCATGGCTGCCTCCTCTTCGCCCACCTTGTCAATCAGGGCGCATCCAAGAGCAACCGTTGTCTCCCTTAAGAGTTCAGCCATTCTCTCTTCTCTCTCTGATAACGCTTCTTTCATAATCTACTCCTCTCTTGCCTCTTTCGTCTGAAACCTTCTTAGATCTGAATGCCAATAAAACAAACTGTCATCAGAATTGGAAGCCGTCTTAACATTCCTACTCTTCTGGTATGTAATAAAAAGGGGAAAATATGCTCTCGTTTGACGGAAGAAAAGTTTAGTTGAATGGTGAGCGGTGAGCGGTAAGAAGGTTGGTCCCATTATGCCCTTCCGCTAAAAGTGAGGTAAACTATTGATATATTAAGTACTGCGTATCCGTGTTTATCTTTTCTTCTGGGGGTTGTCAAGTGTTTCTAAGAGTTCTCATGTTGGCTTCCAAAGTCTCTATTTCCGCCCTTCTTAGCAAAACAAACAGCGGTCTCGGGAGCAAAGTGGGCTGACAGAGAAGATCAAAAATGCTCAGTGAATTTCAGGTTGATTTCTTGAAGTGGCAATGATATGCAGCATTTGATATATTTGACAATCTTCTCTTTTATCAAAATTTATTTAAATAAAAATAATTTAAACCTAGTTTTCCATTAGTGTGTTGTTCGCGATTCCACGTGGTCATGGTGGAAGGGAGCGATGGGGACTAAGAGTTTTGGGCAGGGCTTCTAGATTCATTTGTATCTTCCACATTCAACAGGAAAAGGAGGGATTGTAATGGCACATCTTAAGGACGGAAAGAGAAGTAAGAGGTTGTTGTTAGGGATCTTAACTTTTCTCATGATCTTTGCCATGACCTCAACGGTGGCCATCGCCAAAGAGCCCATCAAGTTAGGCGTAGCCTTTGCACTGCAAGGGCTCTGGAGCGACTGGTGCAAGAGGGATCTCATTGCCGTGGACATGGCCATAGAGAAGATCAATGCAGCGGGAGGGGTGAACGGCATGCCCTTGAAAACCGTGCTCTACGATACGGCGAGCAAGCCCACCGAAGCCGCCCGAATTGTGCGCAAGCTGGCAACGGATGACAAGGTCATGGCCATACTGGGGCCATTTTCCAGCTCCGAGTGTGAGGTGGCCTTTCCCGTGGGCAACCGGATAGGGATTGTGATGGTGGCTCAGGCCTCTTCCAAACCGGGCGTGGCAAAGGCCAATCGGCCCTATGGCTTCCGTAACAAGGTGGATGAACTCAGATTGGCCATCCCCGCCGTTATAAAATGGAAGAAGGCCTACAATATCAAGACCGTCGCCATCGTGCATGATTCAAAGGACGCAGTGGGTCGCGCCCTGGGGACCATGGTGCTGCCTGGGGTCTGCAAAAAACTGGGGCTAGAAATTGTCAACGCCCCCAATTACGTGACTTACACGACCAACGACTTTGACATGAGCCCGCAGGTCACACGACTGAAATCAATGACATTCGATGGTCTTGTGTTTGGGGGCGTCTACATGGATGGCGTTACCTTTATCAAGGAGGCGCGGCGACAGGGCTTGAACCAGCCCATGGTGGCTGGCAACCCGGTCATGCATCTTAATTTTCCACGCCAGGGCGGAAAAGCGGCTGAAGGGGTCTTCACATCTTCCGAGTTTTATTACTGGATGCCCAAGCCAGAAGTCCAGGCATTCACCGAAGAATATGTGAAAAGGGCCAAAAAGAAAGGATTCGATCCACCCGAGCCTTTGCAGTTTGATGTGAACGTCTATGATACCATTATGATGTTCACACATATCATGAAAGAGAGGGG
>Ga0209536_100003871_pt1 | contig 23819 bp, 21 predicted proteins | sample DeeMarSeWOR28_12_FD_187461 | JGI IMG/M metagenome (GOLD analysis project Ga0209536, IMG submission 187461) | Marine sediment microbial communities from White Oak River estuary, North Carolina - WOR-2-8_12 (SPAdes) (version 2) | ecosystem: Environmental > Aquatic > Marine > Intertidal zone >...
CTCGCCGGCAGTAATTTCTGCGATATCGGCTTCGAGCGCGATCCGTACAGCAACCGGCTGGTGGTGATCAGCGCGATCGACAACCTGATGAAAGGTGCCGCGGGCCAGGCAGTACAGGCATTCAACATCGCGCAGGGCTTCGACGAGACCGCCGGGCTTTCGTTTCCCGGCCTGCACCCCTGAATTCGCTGCCCGATGTGCCGCATTCTGTACGCACGCGCCGATTCGCCGTTCTCGATTGCCGAGCAGCTGGCGCCGTTCGCGCAAATGGCGCGCGACAGCCGCGAATACCAGGGACACGGCTGGGGCTGCGCCTGGCGAGATGCCGACAGCTGGCAGCAGTACCACGATATCCGCCCGGTCTGGGAAGACGATCTCGGACAGTTCGGAACCACTCGCCTGCTGCTGGTGCACGCGCGCAGCGCGTTCCGCGACGAGGGTATCGTCGTCGAAAACAACATGCCGTTTTCCGACGGCAAGTCGATGTTCATTTTCAACGGCGAACTGCGCGGCGTGCGCATCCGCTCGGAAGGACGTATCGGCGCGGAAAAGATTTACAACTACATCCGCCGCTTCGACAAGGGCGACCTTTGCGCGGCGACCGCGCGCGCGGTCGACATCATCCACAAGCGCAGCGCCTACGTGCGCGCGATGAATATCATCCTCTCCGACGGCGAGCAAACCTGCCTGTCGACGAGCTACAGCGAAGACCCGGAGTATTTCCAGATGTACCGCCGGCAGGACCGCGGCCTGCAGCTGGTTTGCTCGCGGCCGCTGGACGAGGGGCCCTGGCAGGCAATCGATAACCATACGACGACAAGATTATGATGCTGATCAAGATAGGCGGCGGCGAGCAGATAAACCTCGAAGCCATCATCGCCGATCTGGCGACGCTGCAACAGCCGTTCATCGTCGTGCACGGCGCCAACGTGCTGCGCGATCAGCTGGCCGAGCGGCTCGGTATCGAGAAAACAGTGATCACGTCGGTGTCGGGTTACAGCAGCGTATTTTCCGACGAGGCGGCTCTAGAGGTAATAATGATGAGCTACTCGGGGCTGCGCAACAAGCAAATCGTCGAGCTTTGCCAGCGCAGCGGCATCGATGCCGTCGGCCTGACCGGGCTGGACGGGCGCATCGTGCAGGGCGAGCGCAACAAGGGCATACGTGTGCGCGAAAACGGCAAGACGCTGATCAAGCGCGACCTGTCCGGCAAGCCTCGAAGCATCAACAGCGAACTGCTGAAGCTGCTGCTCGACAATAACTACAGCCCGGTGCTGACCATCCCCATCGCCGATGAAAACGGTTACGCGATCAACTCGGAAAACGACGACATCGTCGCAAAACTCGCCGACGCGCTCGGCATCGACTGCGTGGTGCAGCTGATCGAGGCGCCGGGATTCCTCGACGACCCCGCAGACGAGTCCAGCCTGGTGGCACAAATGAGCATCGCCGAACTGCACGCCCGCGAAGCCGCCGTCGAGGGCCGCATCAAGCGCAAGCTGCTGGCGCTGACGCGCCTTTGCCGGGATGGTAAAACCCGCGTTATCATCGCCGACGGCCGCGGCGACAAACCCGTAACCAGTGCGCTGAACGGCGCCGGGACGCACATATCATGACCGATTTCAAAGCCATGGAGCTCGACTACGGCGTGCCGCTGCAGGCCAAGCGCGACCTGGTCGCGGTGCGCGGCAGGGGCGCCCTGCTGTACGACGAGGCCGGCCGCGAGTACATCGATTTCGCCGCCGGCATCGCGGTCGCCTCGCTCGGCCATTGCCACCCGAAACTGGTCGAGGCGATCAGGCTGCAGGCGGAAACCCTGATCACCTGCCCCAACATCATGTACAACGACATGCGCTCGCGGCTGCTGAAGAAGCTGGTGGAAATCAGCCCGCACGGGCTGACGCGCGCCTACTTGTGCAACTCGGGCGCCGAGTCGATCGAGGCCGCGCTCAAGTTCGCGCGCCTGCACAGCGGCCGCAGCAACTTCGTCACCGCGATGCGCGGCTTCCACGGCCGCACCATGGGCGCAGTCAGCGCGACCTACACGCCGAAGTACCGCCAGGCCTTCGAACCGCTGGTCCCCGGTTTCAGCTACGTGCCTTACAACAAGATCGAAAAACTCGAGGCCGCGGTCGACGACAACACCGCCGCAGTGTTGCTCGAGCTGGTGCAGGGCGAAGGCGGGGTCAACCCGATACAGGCGGATTACATCGCCGCGGCGCGCGAAATCTGCAGCGCGCGCGGCGCATTGTTGATCATCGACGAAATTCAGAGCGGTTTTTGCCGAACCGGCAAGTTCTTCGCCTGCGAGCATTTCGACCTGCAGCCCGACATACTCTGCCTCGCCAAGGCCATGGCCGGCGGTGTGCCGGTAGGCGCGACCCTGCTGACAGACGACATACGTATCGAGCCCGGCCTGCATGGCACCACCTTCGGCGGCAATCCGCTGGCCTCGGCCGCGGCGCTGGCCGCGATCGAGGTTTACCAGAGCGAGCGGTTGGCCGAGCGGGCCGCCGAGATGGGCGACTACTTCGAGGCGCAACTGCGGGTGGAAGAATTGTCGCAGGTGCGCGCGCTGCGCCGGCTGGGCCTGATGATCGGTATCGAGCTGAAGCAGAAAGTCCAGGACAAGCTCGCACAATTGCTCGAAAACGGCATCATCGCGCTGCCGGCAGGGCCGAACGTGATCCGCATGCTGCCGCCGCTGATCGTCGAAAAACAGCACATCGACAAGGTGGTCGCGGTGCTGCGCCGTCTGCTTGCCTGAAGGGACTTGCCGACGTGAACGACCGACAGGCATCCGGCAAAAGCGCATCACTTTCAGCCCGGGCACTGGCGCTCGTGGCGCTGAGTCTTTTCAGCCTGAACTCGGTCGCCGCCCCTGCCGTCACCGACGAAACCTCGGAGGTGGAACTGACCAATTTCGCCTTCGCCAACTATCTCGGCTCCGGTTTCTACAGTTCCGGCAACCAAAGGCTGTTCGTCCTCAGGGTCCCGCTCTCCTCGGAACTGTTCGAAACGACGAGAAAGAAAAGCGGCCTGGTGCTGCATTATCCAGTCACGCTCGGCGTCGCTCGCATCGACGACAAACTCGAGCTTCCGGAAATCGGCGAAATCATCGATATCAACAACCTGGCCACGCTGAGCGTCGTGCCCGGCCTGGAGTACGGCGTGCCGATGACAGAGAACTGGTACCTCGGGCCTTTTGTCGACCTCGGCATCGCCCGGGATTTCTTCAATAACACCAACATCGGCGTCGGCGGTGTAGGCGCGAAGAGTTTCATCACCTTCGACTATGACCACGCCCGGCTGGTGATCGCCAACCGCCTGCTATACGCGCACCAGCGCAACCTGGACAGCGGCATCGATTCGCACTTCTCCTCGTTCGAGACGGGCCTGGAATACAGCTTTCCGACCAGCTTCACGATCGGCGATTCACTGGTCAATTTCAGCTTTTATTTCGTTAATTACCACTATATCGACGATCTCGTAATCGGTGGTTCGGTGGAAGACCGGATATCGCTGCAAAACAAGAACGAGGCGGGATTCACCTTCAGCCTGCCGAAACACGACTGGTTACCAGACAATTCCCGCCTGGGGCTCGGCGTACAGGTAACCCGCGATACCGATTTTTACCGCATCGTGTTCGGCTCGCCTTTTTTCTAGCCCCGGATCGACTAATGCGAAATCGGGCGAAAGCTGCATCTGGTTTATATATTTATAGATAACTGGTTGTTTTTGTGAAAGCCGTATCCCTATATAATCTAACGTTTTCGTAACATTAAACCTTTGAATCCATGTCCACTCCCGCAAACCTGGTAAAAACAGAAATGAGCCCTCCCGATCTCAGCGCCTACGGTATCCGTGATACCGCCGAGGTAGTTTACAACCCCAGCTACGACACCCTCTTCGCCGAGGAAACTGCTTCCGGTTTGCAGGGTTTCGAAGTCGGCAGGCTCACCGAGTCGGGCGCGATCGCCGTCGACACCGGCGACTTCACCGGCCGCTCGCCGAAGGACAAGTACCTGGTGCGCGACGATACCACGCGCGACACTATCTGGTGGTCGGACCAGGGCGAGGATGACAATCACCCGATCGACACCGCCACCTGGAGCAGGCTGCGCGAGCTGGTCACCGAGCAGCTTTCCGGCAAGCGCCTGTTCGTGGTCGACACCTTCTGCGGCGCCAACCCGGAAACCCGGCTCAAGGTCCGCTTCATCACCGAGGTTGCCTGGCAGGCGCATTTCGTCACCAACATGTTCATTCGCCCTGAACCGGCGGAACTGGAAGGCTACGTTCCCGATTTCGTCGTGCTGAACGGTTCCAAGACGACCAATCCCGATTATGCCGAAATGGGGCTGAACTCGGAAAACTTCGTCGCTTTCAACATGACCGAGGGCATGCAGATCATCGGCGGTACCTGGTACGGCGGCGAGATGAAAAAGGGCATGTTCTCGATGATGAATTACCTGCTGCCTTTGCGCGGCATCCCGTCGATGCACTGCTCCGCCAACGTCGGCGAAAACGGCGATACCGCAATATTTTTCGGCCTGTCGGGCACCGGCAAGACGACCCTGTCTACCGACCCCAAGCGCCGCCTGATCGGCGACGACGAGCACGGCTGGGATAATGACGGCATCTTCAACTTCGAGGGTGGATGCTACGCCAAGACCATCCACCTGAACCCGGAAGACGAGCCCGACATCTACCGCGCAATCAAGCGCGACGCGCTGCTGGAAAACGTTGTCGTCGACGCATCCGGCGTGGTCGACTACAGCGACGCTTCGAAAACCGAGAACACGCGTGTCTCCTACCCCATTTATCACATCGATAACATCGTCAAGCCGGTGTCGCGAGCGGGTCACGCCAGCCATGTTATTTTCCTGACCGCGGACGCCTTCGGCGTGCTGCCGCCGGTATCGCGTCTGACCCCGGAACAGGCCGAGTATTACTTCCTGTCGGGCTTTACAGCAAAGCTCGCCGGTACCGAGCGCGGCATCACCGAGCCGACGCCGACTTTTTCCGCCTGCTTCGGCAAGGCGTTCCTGTCGCTGCATCCGACCCGCTACGCCGAGGTATTGAACCAGAGAATGTCGCAGCACGGCAGCCAGGCCTACCTGGTCAACACCGGCTGGGACGGCAGCGGCAAGCGCATTTCTATCAAGGCCACGCGCGCCATCATCGACTCGATCCTGGACGGCTCGCTGGATAACGCCGAGGTCGCCACCCTGCCGATCTTCAACCTGGCGGTGCCGACAACGCTGCCGGGAGTGGACGCGGCCATTCTCGACCCGCGCAACAGTTACGATGATGTCGCCGACTGGGAAAGCAAGGCTGCGCGGCTCGCCGGCCTGTTTATCGACAATTTCGTGCAATACACCGACACCGACAGCGGTAAGATGCTGGTCTCCGCCGGCCCGATACTCGGCTAGCCTGAAAACTCGGTCATAACTGGACTTGCCTGCCCCCGGCCCGGGCAGGCAAAATGGCGTTCCGCTCCCGACGAGTAAGGCTAGATGAAAAAGGCAGGCTTCAAGATTCTGGAAAACGAGTGGATCGCTCTATCTGACGGGCGGCGCCTGTCAGCGCGCATCTGGTTACCCGCGGGCGCCAGCAAGAAACCGGTTCCGGCAATCCTCGAATACCTGCCTTACCGCAAGCGCGACGGCACTGCGCAGCGCGATGACAGCACCTACCCCCATTTCGCCGCCGCGGGCTACGCCGGCGTGCGCGTCGATATTTCAGGCACCGGCGAATCCGATGGCGACTGGGACGACGAGTATTCGCCGCGCGAGCTGGCCGATGGCTGCGAGGTCATCGAGTGGATTGCGAGCCAGCCCTGGTGCGACGGCAAGATCGGCATGATGGGGATATCCTGGGGCGGCTTCAACAGCCTGCAGATCGCCGCGCTGAGGCCCTCGGCGTTGAAAGCAGTGATCGCCATCGGCACGACCGTGGATCGCTACAACGACGATATTCATTACAAGAACGGCTGCCTGCTGTATTCCAACTTCTACTGGTCCAGCACGATGCTCTGCTATGCGTCGCGCCCGCCCGACCCGGAGCTGGTCGGCGAGGGCTGGCGTGAGCTGTGGCTGCAGCGGCTGAAAACGCAACCGTTCCCGCTCGCGACCTGGCTCGCCCACCAGCGCAAGGACGATTACTGGAAGCACGGCTCTATCGGCGAGGATTACGCGGCGATCGAAATCCCGGCGCTGGTGATATCCGGCTGGGCCGACGGCTATATCAATGCCCCGCCCGCGGCTGCGGCAAATCTCGCCAATGCCAGGGCGATCAACGGCCCGTGGATACACAAGTATCCGCATATCGCGCTGCCTAAGCCGCGCCTCGATTTCATCAAGGAAGCGATCGACTGGTGGGACAAATGGCTGAAAGGAATCGACAACGATGTCGACAAGCTACCGGCCTACCGCGCCTATATCCTCGAAGACGCCAAGCCGGTGCTGCACCACGAAGCAGAGCCGGGGCGATGGGTCTCGGAGCCCGAGTTGCCGGCCAGGGATACGCGCGAGCGCACTTATTATCTCGCGCCGAACCGACAGCTGCTCGATATTCCCGGCCGAAGCCGCCACAAGACCCTGTCCTCGCCGCAGGATTGCGGCACCGCCTGCGGCGAATTTTTCACCATTCGCCCGGATGGCGATATGCCGGCGGACCAGCGCCAGGATGATTCCGGCTCGCTGGTGTTCGACAGCGGCAGGCTGCACCAGCCAATCGAAATTCTCGGTCGCCCGCGGCTGCGCCTGAAACTGTCGATCGACAAGCCGCTCGGCAATATCGCCGTGCGGCTGAACGATATACACCCGAACGGCGACGTGTCGCGGGTCAGCTGGGGCGTGCTCAATCTCGCGCACCGCAAAGGCAACGAAAATCCGCAGCCGATGTCACCGGGCGTCGCCGAGTCGGTCGAAATCGAGTTGAACGAGTGCGGCTACCGTTTCATGCGAGGGCACAAGATACGGGTCTCCATCTCGACCAACTACTGGCCGATGATCATGCCGCCGCCCGAGCAAGTCACCGCGACGATTCTGCTGGGTCCCGACGCGGTCATGACGCTGCCGGTGCGCGCGGGCGTCGACGCCTACAAGATGACGCCGCCGGCGGACGAAAACCCGCTGGTCGAATATCGCCAGATCACCGAGGGCTTGCACCGGCGCTGGGTCGAGCGTAACTTCCAGACCGGTCGATCGCATTACCGTGTGATCGAGGATAGCGGCGAAATCGAGGTCCCAGGGCACGGTATGTGCAGCCGCCATCGCCACGACGAGCGCTGGACGATCGCCGCCGACGACCCGCTCAGCTATCGCGCGGAGAGCAGCTATACCTGCTGGATGCATCGTGGCGACTGGTCTATTCGCACCGAGTCCGAGAGTGAAATGCGCTGCGATGCCGAGAACTTCTATATCAAGGCCAGGGTGCGCGCTTACGAGGGTGAAGAGTTGATCAACGAACGCGAGTGGGACGAAATGACCATCCCTCGCGATAACATCTAGACAATCATAGTAATAGTTGCCGTTCGGGAATAACCCGGGGACAGTTCGGCCTGCCCGGGGCAAAACACCGAACCGCCAGAGAAAATTTTATGGCCAGATTACCGCGCTACTCTATCGTCAATCAGCCGCAGAATATCATCCTGCAGGGCCGGGACGGACTACAGGTTTTCTACGAACAACAGGACTACCAGTATTTTCACGACTGCCTGGAAGCGGCGTCCTACAATTATCGCCTCAAGGTGCATGCCTACGTGCTGATGCCGGATCACGTCCATCTCCTCGCCACGCCTGCCAACACCGACAGCATCTCCAGGACGATACAGTCGATAGGCCGCAACTACGTGCAGTATTTCAACGAATGCTACGGCGGCGTGGGTACGCTGTGGGAAGGCCGCTACCGCGCTACCGTGATCGACGCCGGACAGTACCTGCTGACCTGCAGCCGCTATATCGAGCTGAACCCGGTGCGCAACGGCCTGGTCGACAAGCCAGCGGATTACCGCTGGAGCAGCTATGCGCACAATGCGCTCGGCCAGGCCGATGAAATGCTCAGCGACGCTCCGCAATACCGTCGCCTGGGGGATGATTCCAGGGCACGGGCAAAGGCCTATCGCGCGCTGTTCAAGAAAAAGCTGGCTGCGGCGCTGGTGCAGGAAATCACCGATGCCACGATGAAAGGCTGGGTGCTCGGCGACAGCCGCTTCGCCCGCAAGATCGAGAAGCTCTGCGGCCGCCGCGCCACGCCGCTGCCGAGGGGACGCCCGAAAGGCAGCTAGCGCTAGCCCTCGGTCGCTCGCCCGGAACACAGGCCCGGCCTGTAACTGCTCATTTGCGTCAAAATGGTTTACATTAGCCATCGAATTCCGTTATCGGCCACGAGGAAGTTATGTTACCGACCGATCCCTTCGAAGAGTTCCGCAGCGGACTCGAAGACCCGCGCAAGCGCGCCCGCCTGTTACAGTTGCTGATTTTCGGCGCCGCCGCCGCGGCAACCCCGGCGCAGGCATTTTTCTGGGGCAAGAAGACGGAGCAGCTCGCCGAAGAGCGGTCGATTCTGACCCTCAAGGGTGAAGTCAGCGTCAACGGCGAAACGGCCGACGAGAGTACCCGCATCCGCGCCGGCGACACGGTGCGCACCGGCGACGCCAGCGAGGTGATCTTCGCGGTCGGCGGTGATTCCTTCCTGCTGCGCGACAACAGCGAGCTGCAAATTGGCGGCAGCGGTTTTGTCATAGACACTCTGCGCATGCTGACCGGACGCCTGCTGTCGGTGTTCGCCAGCCGCGCTCAGGGACAGCAGCTTACCGTCAACGCGGCCACAGCAACCATCGGGATTCGCGGCACCGGCATGTACCTGGAATCTCGGCCGGACGAAGTTTACCTCTGCACCTGTTACGGCCAGGTCTCGCTCGCCTCGGCGAGGGATCCCGACGATAGCGAGCTGATCACGACCAGCAACCACGAAAGCCCGCGCTACATCACCAGCGAGGCGGTGCGCGGCACGCGCATCCGCGCGGCGCCGGTGCTCAGGCATACCAATGTCGAGCTGCGCCTGTTGGAGAACATCGTCGGCCGTGACGTACCGCGCGCGCTGCGCAAGACCTACATCAAGTACTGAGCACGACCGACAGAAAAAAGAGGCGGAGGAATTTCCCTGGTTCCTCCGCCCCTTTTTCGTGGCTCCGGTTAACGTGCAGGCTCAGAACCTGTAGATGCCGAGCCTCAGTTTTTCCTCGATCGGCAATGCATCGATCGTGTCCTTTTCGAGATCGACCTTGTTCTGCAGCTCGCGCACAGCGTGGTAATGCATTTGCGCGCGCCTCAGCCGATAGTCCTCGAGATAACGCCGAATGAATTCCGGGATCCGGCTGGTTATCGCGGCCTGCCAGTCGCTTATGCCCTGCAGAATCGATTCGATTGCGTGGTCGCCTGCGTCGGTTTGAATCTTCATGTTTCACCTGCCTTGTTTGTTGGGGACGCCTCCATTTAAGTAAAACCGGGCACGCTCAACAACCGACAAAAATTGTCTATACGTGTTATTATTTCTAACACATTCACTGCCACCTACAGCCGATGAGAAAACATTTACCATCGCTCAACCAGCTGCGCGCTTTCGAGGCCACCGCGCGAAACCTGAGCTTCAGCAAGGCCGCGGACGAGTTGCACGTGACGCATGCGGCGGTAAGTCACCAGGTCAAGGCGCTGGAAGATTTCCTGCAGACGCGCCTGTTCGACAGGCTGACGCGGTCGATAAAGCTGACCGAGGAAGCACAACGCTACTATCTCGATGCGAAGAAAGCGCTCGACATCATCGAGGTATCGACCGCGGTATTCTTCGAGAAACGGGCAACCGGCGAGCTCAAAATATCGGTGGCGCCGTCGTTCGCTACTCGCTGGCTGCTGCCAAGGCTGGAGGATTTTCACGAACGCTACCCGGAAATCAGGGTCGAGTTACAGCCGTCGATGGAAGTTACCGATTTTCAGAACACCGACCTGGATCTCGCCATTCGACACGGCAAGGGACGATGGGCCGGGCTGAAATCGGAAAAGCTGTTCGACGAATATCTCGTGCCAGTCGCAGCGCCGGCGCTGGCTGCCTCGCTGGAGGCCGCCGATATCCCGCAACAGACCCTGTTGAGCGCTTCGCCGCGCAAACAGGAGTGGCCACACTGGGTCGAAGCCGTTATCGGCGAACCAGCGAGCGAACTCAGGCTGATACTCTACCCGACGCAGGCGCTCGCTCTCGACGCCGCGGTCGCGGGCGGCGGCGTCGCGCTTGCCGATCGCCATCTCATCGAAAACGATATCGCGGCGGGTCGCCTGATCGCGTTAAACGACGAACCCCTCGCCAACGACCAGGCCTTCTACGTCTCTTACCGCAAGGGGCCGGTTGTGGAGGCGAAGATCGGGCTCTTCTGCGAATGGCTCAGAATGCGGCTCGATTAGCTCGATCGTGGCGGGGCAGGCTGATTGCAGCTGAGACAGGCCACGGGCTAGAGCGCGATGGCCGCCGTCCTGATGCCGGTATCGGTCTTCACCGACAGCCTGATCGACTCGACCTCGGCGGAGACCTCCGTCAGTTCGAGCAGGTAGTCATAGGCATACAGATTGCTCATCAGCGAATAGGCAAGATCCCAGGGCTTCTTCCCTTTCGTCTCCTGCATCTCCTGGTAAACCTGGTACGGGAAATAGATATACGCCCCTCCGGTTTGCTCGGTGATACGCTGTAAAACGGACTTGTCAGCGTAGCCGAAGGCGATCGCAAACACCGGGATTCGGTTTGCTCTTGCAAAGGCAATGGTTTCATCGAGCGTAACGCTGGAAGCATTGTCGTTGCCATCCGTCAACAGCAGCACCGCCCTGTACCCCGGCTGTCTGCACAGGCCGACGATTCCCGTGGTAACGGCGTCGTAAATTGCGGTCAAACCCAGGCTCGGCCGGCGATTGATAGCCGCCGTCAATTTCGGGCCCGCCGCTCTTGCCATCGGGTAATAAATGAAGGTCTTGCCGCTGAACTTGATGATCTCGGTCTGCGCCCGGTCGGGAAAAATACGGTAGAAGCCACGCAGCGACGCCTCCACTTCGTCGAGTTCTCCCGCCATGCTGCCGCTGTAGTCGTTGACCGCGCCGACCAGGAACTCGCTTTGCGCGCTGGCAAGTTCCGCCAGGATATTCGAGAAACGAAACTTGTTGTATTCCTCGACTTTTTCGCCGAGGGCATTGAAGCCCTCGATCAGGACCTGCTCGGGCGAAATATTCTTCATCGCAAGGCCCAGCTCGTCGGTAACCGCAAACCCCAGGGTCGCGCTCTTTTCCTGCAGCTGCCTGTGAACTCGCACCCGCAAGCGGTCGGAAATGTTCTCATTCGGGATGGTCGGATAATCGAACCACGACTCGTCGGGGAAATTGGCGGCGGGATAGGGAATATTGCTGCCGGAGGCCTTAAGGCTGGCCAACAGGTTGGCGGCGTCGTCGACCTGCCTGCGCGTCTGCTCGTATTCGGCCTCGTATGCGCTGAGGTCGACGTTCTGCAGATGATTGGTAACATCGCGCTCGGCATCATCGAGCAAATCATCGAACAGTTGCTGCAACTCGTCCCCGGTGAGCTCGGGCAGGTTCAGGTCATCTGGTAAATCCAGTTCGAGGTTCGGAATTTGCTCGAGTGATTGCGGCTCGCCACCCGCTCCGCCCGTACGCGCCAATCCGTTCAGGGCATCTTCCGGGCCGGTGAGGTTGCTGTCTGCCCTCGCCCTCGAAAAATCGGGAATTTCGCACTGGCTATTGTCGCGATAGGCAGCCACGTCCTTTATCTCATCGCCTTCGGAGGATTCGCCGCAGGCGCCGAGCAGGGAGGCGCAAACGACCAGCAAAATCGTGTATCCCGTTCGAGAATTCATGTTTTCAGCCCTTGTTGGATTTTGAACAATCCTAGATATTTAGTTTTTATTCGCAACTAACTAAGGGTAAGTACCATATTCTCCAACCCTGGGAACCGCATATTGGTGCTTGTCTGCGAATTCGCCCCGGAGGGTTTGATAAAAGGAACATAGCGGAGCACCGCGAAACCATCGAAAGGCTTGTCGAACGCGCGCTACGGATCACCCGCAGCCGTCAAGCGAAAGGTATCGGAGCTACCCCGAAACTAGTCGAGGCCGCATTTCTTCAGGCCATCGAGATATGGGTCCAGTCCCTCCGGGCGCTTGGTGAGCAGGTTCTTCTTCAGAAAATCGATCGACAGGTCGGGCTTGGCCTGCATTGCGAGAGCAAGCGACTGCTTCGCTTCGTCGAGCCGATCGAGGTTGGCCAGCGCGGCAGCCCTGACCGCGTGCGGCCAGTAACTGGCCGCGTTCGGAATCAGCAGCGTGCGATTGGCCCAGTCCAGCGCCGCCTCGTACTCTTCGCTCAGAATATGCGTCAGCGCGTGCACGACCGTGAACGCCCACAGCATCGGATCGCGCGGGCTCATCTCGACCGCCTGCCGGGTAGTAAGCTTGGCTTCCTCGAGCCCACCCGCCAGCGTCAGCGCCATGCCGAGACCGTGATAGGCCTGGGCAAAACAGGGGTTCAGTGAAATCGACTTGCGCAGCGCGGCGATCGACGAGTCCTGGTCGCCCAGCATCATGTGAATGCGGCCAATGGCGAAATAGGAGATCGCGTCGCGGTCGTCGCACTGCAGCGCCCGCTTCGCCGCCGCCATGCCTTCCTGCAGCAGAGCATCGGGGTCTTCCGCGCTGCCGAGAATTACCAACTGGTAGCAACAGTAGGCATAGTAGGCATGCGCCGGGGCGAATTTCGGATCCGCCGCCGAGGCTCGCTTGAAGAGTCCAAATGCAGTCTGAATATGCTCAGGCTCGTAGGTCCACATGTACCAAAGCGCCTTTTGATAAAGCTCCCAGGCATCCAGGTTTTCCGGCGGCTTGCTGAGCGCCCTGTCGCGCTCGAAGGCATTCAGCTCGGGCTCGAGCGCGGAGGCGATGACCTGCACCATCTCGTCCTGCAGGTCGAAGATGTCTTCCATCTCGCGATCGTAGCGCTCGGCCCAGACGTGGTGGCCGGTCTCGGCATCGATCAGCTGCACGGTGACGCGCACGCGGTTGCCGGCCTTGCGCACGCTGCCCTCGAGCACGAAGCGCACGCCGAGCTCCTTCGCCACCTGGCGAATGTCGATGGCAGAGCCTTTATAGGAGAAAGTGCTCTCGCGCGAAATCACCTTGAAAGAACGAATTTTTGACAGCGCCGTGATCAAATCCTCGGTGATGCCGTCACCAAGGAAATCGAGATCCGTATCCTGGTTCATGTTGGTCAGCGCCAGCACGGCGATCGAAGGCATTTCGGAGGCCTTCGATTTCCTGCCCTCGCCGCCCAGGGATGCAACCGAACCCGGCTCCCAGTAAAAAACCCGCACCGGACGATCGATATTCTTCAGCTGCAGCTCGCCGCCGTCGGTAAATACCGCCGACTGCTTGCCATCGGTCTGCTCGTAAACCGAGGACGAGATACAGATGCCCCCTTCCGGCGCGCTGGCCTCGAGCCTGGCGGCGAGATTGACGCCGTCGCCGTAGACTTCGCCGCGGTCCTCGATGACATCGCCGATATTGATGCCGATCCGGATTTGCGCCTTGCGCTCGTCGTCGAGCAGGCTGTTCTGCTGGTGCAATTCGGCCTGGATCTCGACCGCGCATTTCACCGCCGCGACCGCGCTGGAAAATTCCGCGAGGATGGCGTCGCCCGCGTAGCGCAGCACGGTGCCCCCGCCCGCCTCGATCCGGCCGCTTGCGTAATCGAGAATTTGCATAACGCGCCGATGCGTGCCCTCCTCGTCCTCGCCGGTCAGGCGCGAGTAACCGGCGATATCGGCGTATAGAATCGCGGCCAGTTTGCGCTTGTAAGCATTGGCTGTCATGGGTCGAGATAAAATTCCACTGCGGTCACTGTCAACTCCGGTAAAGCATACCCGAAACGGAGAACGCGCTCATCCCGCGATCGCAGAAACCGGCCTGGAGATGAGGTAGCCGGAGGAAAAATAGCCGATTCGCCACTTATACGGCGCGCACACCTGGCCAAACAGGTTAACGCCGCACGTCCCGCCAGGCTGCCGGGGTCCGGCGCAGGAATCGAATCGGCCGCAAATCGATCCCGGCCCCGGGGAGTTAACCGGGTTCGGAGGTCACCGATTTGACCGACCTGCCGGACGACCGGGTGAGCATTCGAAGCACCATCCAGGCCGCAACCGCCGACGCCAGGTGCTTCAGGCTGTGGCCACTGATCAGCTGGCCGCTTAGCGCGAAAATCTCGTGATCGAAATGCTCCAGCAGCTTGGAAACGAGAAACCAGGCGATGATCCAGGCGAGGTAGCGGCCCGGAACGTAGCGATAATCGGGAAAGGTCAGGGCGATAACCGGCAGCGCCAGCACCGGGTAGAATTGCACGAGAACGTAAAAGCGAAGGTCGCCATGTCCATTCGCCTCGCTCCAGTACCAGTAAACGAGGCTGGCTAAGCCGACGACGAGCAGAATCGCGAGCAGCCAGCCGTTACCGGCGCGCGCATTGATCCGGTCCGCCACGACCGCGGCGCTGAACGCCATGTAGGCCAGCGACATCGGCAATCGGTCCCAGAAAAGGCTTTCGTTGGACGGCTGCCAATGATAATAGCCCGAGCCGAAGGCAATCAGCGTAACCGCGCCGAAGAAGATCAGGTAAGGCCGGGCGTCGGCGGAGCTGGCGAACAGCAAGGCATGCTGGCGAACCAGCGTGAACAGGGCAAACAGGCCTACAAGCAGGAATCCCGCATTTGAAAAAACGTTGATAAGATTCGGCGCGCCGGGAAATCCGCGCAGGTCGGCGAACTGGTGGTAACTCGCCGCCTGGGGCATTGGCTCGAGCAGCAATACGATAGTGATCGCGAGCACAAGCAGGGCGACCGGTACCAGCAGGCGTCGTCTTCGATCAGGCACAACTTCGATGATGCAGCTGTGAACCGGGACTGAATGGCGGTTGCCGCATTATACCTGCCACGAGGGCCATTTCAGGCTTCAAACGAGGCTCATCAGGCCGCCGGATATGACCACTCAACGCCTCCTGCGGGGATCCTCGGAAACCACCTCGCCGGGCGCTTCGATCGACAGGGGTTCGACTGATTCTGTCAGCTCGGTTTCGGGCCAATTGCGGCAGGCCCCGGTTATCGACCCGGGATCGGTGCTGGTCCGGTGAATAGCTTCTCCGACCCGGTCTGGCGACGGGTAGCTCGATGCACCGATCGGGGCGCAACCGGCAAGGCAGCGACGGAGTTAGAGAGCGGCAAGCAGGCGGAGGGATTAACGGATAATCCCTCCGCCCGTTTTTCGGATCAGGTATCCCAGTTGCTCTTGCTGTGACTGCAACCGCCGCCTTCGGCGTTACCGTCCTGTGAAGTGCCGCTACCCGCGTGGGCGCCGCCGACCGCGAACATCATAGCCAGTAAAATGCTGGCGAGGAAAACTTTCATGGCTCCTCCAGTTAAACGATGAAGCGCGCTCGAGAATACCCCAAGGACGGATTCAGGGCAATGTTTGCAGGACGGTTCAAACCGTCAGCATAACGGGCCTGAGACCCGCCCTGGTCCACAAGCCTCGCTTCGAAGCCACTGTTACCTCGGTCCTCACCGACCTGCTTCATCACAGGATCCATCGTCGAAAACAGCAAATGCCTCGACGCGCTCTTGCCGGTATACTGCATCGCCGAATATGATTGTGTGCCCGCATGGCACGATTAAAGCTGCGCCAATGAAATTTGCAGGAATTTCCTTTTCTTTTTGTATGCCTTTGTTGCTGTCGGGCAACAGCACCGCGAGACTCGAGCTGCCACCCTCGCTGATGGATCAGGCTGGGGTGGTCGGGGGGCCATCCGCGCGGATGTTGGGTGATGAGCTGCCCGATAACAAGGCCGACCGGGTCAAGAAATTGCGCGAGCAGTCCGGCAGCCCGGATGGTTATAACGTCTGTCAAGACCCACCCACCTCGCCGAGTAGGGTCGGGGCCGGAAGATGAATGAACCGAAGTGTCTGTTATCGGGGTCCCCTGCTATCCTTCTTCTCTTCCAGGATTACTAGCGAGAATAGATTCGTGTTGGGTGATGTTACTCTCATACGATCGATCGCGATTCTTTGCGCACTGGGATCAGCGCCGGCCGCACTCGCCGGACCTGTCCATCAACCGGCCGGGGCCAACCTGACCTACGGCAACGTGACGCACGGCCAGCGCGTTCTCTCCGCGACCAGTAACCCGGCAGCGGCCGCGGCCAATGTGGCGGGCGGAGCCAAGTCTGCTACCGGCACGGTGTTATCGATCGGTGCGGGCATCGAGTACGGCAACCTGGACGAGATTTTCGAGACCATAGACGAGCTGTCGGCCGCCTTTGCGCCGAGCGATTCGGGCGACGGCGACTCGGGCGGCACCGGCCCGGATGGCGATGACCCGGTTCCGGTCAATCCCAAGGAGCCCATCGATATCGGCAACATCGTCGACACACTGTTCCCGGATTTTGAAAAAGTCGTCGATAGTATCGCGACCGAGGTTGCCACCCGGGCTGCGATTCTCGCGCTGATAGCCGCCGAGGGACACGCCAAGGCATACGCATCCGCCGACGCACCCTTCGTTATTGGTAACGAAGTGCTGGGCGGCGCATGGACCTTCGGCGTCAACTGGTCCGGGACCGCGAAGGCGGTCGGTCTCGCCCAGCCGATTGCCTTCAACGCGGAACAGGCTCTCGCGGAGCTCACCGCCATTTATGATGCGAGCCTGCCCGCCGATGGCCTGCCCCGGCTTTACGACCTTTCGGGGGACGTGAATGTCTTCATCGACCAGGCGACCGGCAACTACGGTATCAACTTTGCCAACGACAGCTCGTTTCTGACCAAGGCCGCGCAAACGCTGGAAGTTTCGCTGGGCTACAGCTGGCTAGCGCAGAAAACGGCGAAGGGTAGTCTCTTCCTCGGCGTCGAGGGCAATTTCTACGACCTGGCCTTGTCGCGCGTGAGCGTACGCTTCGGCGATATCACGGACTCCGAAGATGTCTTCGACGCGATTCGCGACAGCGATTTCGAATACGACCAGGGCATCGGTATCGACCTGGGTGTACTCTGGGCAGGCCCCGGCTACCAGGTCGGCGCCACGCTCAACAACTTGAATGAGCCGAGGTTCGAGTACCCCGAAATCGATTTATCGAACTACAGCAATTCGGACATCATCAGCTTCCTGCAACGGGACAGGACATACACGATGGAACGCCAGTTACGGCTCGAGGGATCCTACTTCACTGAGAATCGGAACTGGACTTTCAACATCGGCCTCGACGCCAACGAGATAAAGGACCCGGTCGGCGATGAATTTCAGTGGCTGACCGTGAGCGCCGGCTACGCCACCGAAAGCTGGTGGGTTCCGGGGCTGCGTTTCGGTTACCGGGAAAACCTGGCCGGCACAAGATTGCGGTACTTCGGCGTCGGCGCCACTGTATTCCGGATACTGAACATCGATCTCGCCTCCACTCTGGACCGGGTGACCATCAACGATGAGGACCTGCCGCGCGGCCTGGCCGCGAGCATCGGCTTCGATATCAGCTTCTAGCCGGACTTCCTGGTTCGCGGCTCGCCGCTATCGATCGCATCGGCGAGCAGCAACAGCCCCCGGATGCGCAGGCGGCTGTGGAAATATATACTCAGCCGAATCGGAAATACCGGAAGCTCAGGACCGTGGAATTCAAAGAACTGATTTCAATCGCAGGTTACGCCATCGAATCGATCGGTGTACTGGTCATCATCACCGGCACTGTGCTGTCGTCGATCCGTTTTTTTACAAATTTCAGGACGGAACCGGAAGGAACGGCCTACGTCGTCCTGAGGCAGCAACTCGGCCGCTCGATCATTCTCGGCCTCGAGTTCCTCATTGCCGGCGATATCATTCGCACCGTGATCGTCGCCGACACGCTGACCAATGTAACAATCCTGGGGCTGATCATCCTGATAAGGACATTTCTGAGCTTTACCCTGCACCTCGAGGTCGAAGGCAGATGGCCCTGGGAGCCGGAAAAACAGGCGAATAACAATTGAGGTCGGGGCACCCGGGTCTCGATAGCACTGGCTCGGGTCGAAGTCGAGGAGACCTTTCCCGGGAAACTAGCCACCCTAAATCGATTATCTTTGGATTAATAAACCGGCGCCCGGCTGTGGTAGCATTTACGCCACCAAAGCGAAACCGGACCCGCCGTGGAAAAGGATAAATTATCGCGCAAGCTCGCCGTTATCCTGCACGCCGACATCGTCGGCTCGACGGTTCTGGTGCAGCGCGACGAGCGCCTGGCCCACCAGCGCATGCGCGACGTATTCCGCCGATTCTCCGAGACCATCACGGCCTACGGCGGCAAGGTGCACGAGGTGCGCGGCGACGCCCTGCTGGCCGAGTTCGAGCGCGCATCCGATGCAGTTTCGGCGACGCTTGCCTTTCAATCCCAGAACCGCGCCGCAAACGAAGATTACAGCGATGACATTCGGCCTGAAATGCGCGTCGGCATCGCCCTCGGCGAGGTAATCATCGCCGACAACACGATAACCGGCGCCGGCGTGGTGCTAGCGCAGCGGCTGGAACAGCTCTCCGAAGCGGGCGGACTTTGCATCTCTTCGGCAATTCGGGAAGCACTGCCTGCCAGGCTCCCTTTCCAGTACGGCCCCCTGGGCGAGCAGAAGATCAAGGGATTCGAAGAGCCGGTGCGCGTATTTTTCGTCGCACTGGGCCTGGAAGGCGCCATCCCGGCGCCGGAACCGGGTATATCGCCAGCGGCCGCTTCGACCGCCGCGCGCGCTCTCAGCCGCCGCCGCGCGACCGTTTTAGTGATCCTCGCCGTTGTCGTCATCGCCGGACTAGCGGCCGGTGCATTTTTCACCGGGCTCGTTCCTCTCGACCGTAAACCGGAGCATCCCTTCGACGGCCGCTGGCAAGTGAGCGTCGATTCGCTCGAGGGCTGCCTGAACAACGCGCCGCGCTCCTTCAGCGTTACCGTTAAGCAGGGCAATATCGACGAACCCAGCTACAAGCTCCCGAAAAAGGGCGCGGTAACAGCGCAAGGCGAGTTTCGCATCGAATCGCGCGACGCCGGCGGCAAGCTGATGAATACGCAAACGGGCAGAATCACCGACGGTGTGGGCAAGGGACGCTTCGAAGGCAGAAAGCCGGGCTGCGGCGGAGACGTCAAGATGCTGCGCCTCGAATAAGACATTACGAATCAGGGAAATTACGGCCAATCTGAAAAAAGGACCGGAGAAATTAATTGCTGCTCTCTCCACCCCCTTTCTGTCAGCTATCGGCGAAACGCCGCATCGAACCTGTCATACAGTGCACTCCGCAACTCGTATATCGCTCCCCAGGACTGGCCTTCGGCATCAAAGACGTCGTCGACGGCATTAGTCACTATGAAGAATGCTGAATCCCTGTTTGCACTGACATTGGCGAGCGCAAGCCAGATTCCATTGCTGCCATCATGCGCGATAAAAAGAGTATCAACCTGCCAGCCCAGGGCATAGTCGGCATCCGAAAGAGAAGTATAGAGCCTGGCAAATTCTGGCCCGGTCAGAAAGCCACTGACCGTTTCTCCCTTGAGGCCCCTGAGATGCAGCGCGAGATAAAGAGCCATATCATCCAGCGAAGCATGCACTGTACCGGCGGGCCCGAACACTCTTGCGCTTTCGTACCAGTCATTGACGCCCGCGTCGGATGGATCCTGGGGGCTCCAGGAGCCTGATGACGATAGCGAATGGCCGACAGGCTGGGCTAGCATGCTTTGCGTATCCGGCGCACCGAATCCCGCCCGGCTCATGGCTAACGGAGCAAACACGTAATCCCGGATTAGCGATTCCCAGTCTTTGCCACTCACTCGTTCCAGCATCGATCCCGCGACAACGTAGCCGAGGTTCGAATAGGCGAATTCACCGCGCGTGCTGGTGGACGACAATACCAGCGATTTTTTCACGATCTCCTCGCGCTGCTCGGAATGGGATCTGGTATCCCCATCCCAGTAATATGTTACCGGGAACAGGGGATTTCTCGGCAAGCCCGAGGTATGTGACAGCAACTCCTCGAGTCTCACGTCCTGGTATTCGGCCAGCATGGTTCCCACGAGATCAGGATAGATATCCGCCAGTGTCGATGTCCATTGAATAAGCCCATCCCGAACCAGCAAGGCCGCCAGCAAGGATGTCATCGATTTGGTGATAGACCCGATATGCCACTGATCATTTACCGAGACAGCAACACCTGCATCGAACGAACGGACGCCGACGGCACTTTTTTCGATAACCTGATCACCGCGAACCATGATCGCCGCGAGGGCGGGCAAGCCGTGTTTTTGCCGGATGCCATCGACAATGAGATCGAGCTGGCCATCGCCCGCCAGTCCCGAAGCGGGATCGACAGTGATCGCCGTGTTGTCGGCTGAATCGCCGCCGTCTCCGGCCTCACCGCCACTGCCGCCACCACCGCAGGCGGCCAACAACATAAGAATGGCAATACCGGAAACGATGAATCGGTTGATCGATGGCATGGCTTCCACCCCGAAAGACTGTGTTGATCGGGTGGACTTCATGCCAACTGCAGTCGCATTGGCACGAAAACCACCACCGCGTCCCTGCCTTATTCGCCGATGTTGCGATATTCAGCCATGTATCCTACTACTAAATTCACCGACAAGGTACCTGCAGGCGAAATTACCTGCGCAGTTAAGCTGGATAATTTCGTTGAAGCAAGGCCAAATCAACTGCCGCTGACTTGCAGCCGGGCTGGCTTTCGAACCTTGTCGATAGCCAATCATTCGGATAGTTTATATTCTATGAGAATTGATATGGGATCGATCACAGGGGAACAGGCATGCGGCTAACGGGTTGGAAGACATTATTCTTTATTTCCCTGGTTGCTGTCTTATTTTCCGCCCATGCCCGGGCGCTGGAGGATATGAAGGGCAGCAGCGACTTCCCGGAGGTTCCCCGCATCACTGGCACGAAGATCGTCGCCTACGCCTACAGCGATTTCGACGAAGGCAAATTCGTCACCGGCAAAGTCAAGAAAGACCGCGAATTCGCCCGCCCGGGCGGCAAGCGCACCCGCATCATGTACCTCGCGCCAGAGGATATCTCAGGCCCGCAGGTCATGAAAAATTACATGGCCGCCCTGTCCGGCCTCGGCGAACTCGAGCAGATTTACGAATGCAATCCCGACGATTGCTCCGGGCTCGGCCCCGCGGTCGTCTGGGCCAAGGACAACCGTATCCCGTCCAGCCTGAACAGCAGCGATTTCTTCTACGCCACCTTCGGCTACAAGGATCAGCGCTATCGCTACCTGACCGCAACCAGCGACGACGCCAGGTATCATATTTCGGTTTACACCGCGTTTCTGACCGGCATCCAGTCCCCCCAGGTGAAGCAGAAGAGAGCCATCCATCTCGAAATCGTCGAAGAGGCGGACTTCGTGGCCACGCTGGAAATCGTGACCCCCGATGAAATATCCAGCGATATCCAGCAAAAGGGCCGAATCGCGCTGTACGGCATTTACTTCGATCTCGACAGCGACAGACTGAAGACAGATTCGGCGCCGACGCTGGAAGCCATAGCCCAGGTGCTGAACGGCGACCAGTCGCTCAAAATATACGTGGTCGGGCACACCGACAACCAGGGCGGCTACCAGTACAATCTCGATCTGTCGAACAGGCGGGCCCTGTCCGTGGTTGACGCCCTCGTCGACAATCACGGCATTTCCCGCGAACGCCTGCAGGCGGTCGGCGTCGGACCCGTCGCACCCGTCGCGACCAACTCCACCGAGAAGGGAAAAAGCCTGAACCGACGAGTCGAGCTGGTGGCGTTCTAGGCGCATGACAAACTTGCCGCAGAGTTTGCACCGGATATCGCGCGGTGACGGGCGCGAATGATTCGAGATTTGTATCAGTCGCGCGCGATCGCGACGAAGGTCGCCTGCAGCCTGGCCTGCGGCAGGTCGCCGACGGTAATTTCAAGCGACAGCCTGCCCTTGCCGCGCTCGCGCACGCCCGCGAGGAAGGCTTCGCGCTCGTCGTCTGCGGCGCCGCAGCGGCATTCGAGATCGCTGGTTACGGGCGCGCGGTAGCTGATTTCCGCGCCGCCGACGACCAGCTCGGCATCGACGCCGGCGTCGTCGAGGATGTGCGTGCACAGCGCCCAGCCGGTCAGGATCGCGACCGAGTAAATGCTGCCGGCGAAGCCGGTGCCGTGAATATTGATATTCGGCTCTAGCGGCGCGCTGACCCGGATTTCGCCGGGCTCGAGGTGATCGATGGTAAACCGCATCGCCTCGCTGAGCGGAATCGCGCCGCGGATTTTTTGCGTCAGTGCATCGGCCGCCGACATCTCAGTAACCCCTGCCGCGATCGACCAGGTGCAGCAGCGGCTCTCCGCTTTGCAGGCGACGGTAATTCTCGGCGATGTCGAGCGTGGCGTCGCCGAGGTGGTAGCCGGAAATATGCGGCGTCAGCTGGATCTTCGGGTGCAGCCACAGCGGATGATCGGCCGGCAGCGGCTCCTTCGACATGACGTCGAGCACCGCGCCGGCCAGCAGGCCGTCGTCGAGCGCCCGCATCAACTCGACCTCGTCGACCAGGTCGCCACGGCCGACATTGATCAGCATCGAATGGGGATTGAAGCGCCGGAACAGCTCGAGGTTGAACATCTGCCGGGTCTCCGGCGTCGACGGCAGCACCGAGATCACGTACTCGGACCGCGCCAGCGCTTGGTGCAGGCCGTCCTCACCGCTGAAGCAGTCAACGTTCTCAAGCGATTTCGCGCCTCGGCTCCAGCCGACCGCGCGGAAGCCGTTGTCGACGAAACGTTTCGCCACCAGCTGGCCGATGCGCCCCAGCCCGAGTACGGCGACGGTGGTTTCGGCCGCCTTGCGCGGCGGGTAGGAAATCCACTCTGATCGCGCCTGTTGTTGGTGGTACTGGCGCAGGTGACGCTGTTCCTGCAGCACGTAGGCAAGCGCGTATTCCGCCATTTCCGCACCGGAGTTGCTGGCGTCGAGCCGCGTTACCTGCACCGCCGCAGGCAGTTGCGGGTCGGCGAGGATATTGTTGACGCCGGCGCCGGTCTTCTGAATCAGCTTGAGGTTGGGGTACCTGAGCGCTTCTCCCGGCTCATAGCCGCTCACCGTGATCATTTCGATCTCATCCGCGTTACCGGGATCTGCGGCGATGCGGATATCCGCGCCGGGACAGTGCGGCAGGAGCTCCGCGCGCAGCTCCTCGTCGGTCAACCAGTCGGGGTGCTTGATGTCGATTAACAGTGCCAAGTTTCGCTCTTTGCCAGTTGACGGATGTGATCGGGGCCAATGCGGCAGCAGCCGCCGATCAGGCTGGCGCCGGCGCGGTACCACTCGACCGCCTGCTCGGCCCACTGCCCGGCAGACTCCTGCCCGTGCCAGCACTTGCGCTCGGCATCATACTGCGCGCCCGAGTTGGGGTAAACCACGATCGGTTTGCCGCCGCCCGCCGCCCGCAGGGTCGCGATCAGACCGTTGACGAGGCCCGGATCGACGCAGTTAACGCCGACGGCAACGAGCCCCGGCAGCGGCAGGAACAACCTGACCGCGTCGGCGAGCAGGTTGCCGTCGTGCAGGTGCTCGCTGTCGCCGCAGCAGAAACTGATCCAGAAAGGCGTCGAAGCGCTTTGCAGCAATTGCGCCAGTGCGCGCGCCTCCCGCAGATCCGGGATGGTTTCGCAGGCGAGCAGGTCGGCGCCGGCGGCGTCGAGCCGGCGCAGCC
>Ga0209536_100003872_pt1 | contig 23819 bp, 19 predicted proteins | sample DeeMarSeWOR28_12_FD_187461 | JGI IMG/M metagenome (GOLD analysis project Ga0209536, IMG submission 187461) | Marine sediment microbial communities from White Oak River estuary, North Carolina - WOR-2-8_12 (SPAdes) (version 2) | ecosystem: Environmental > Aquatic > Marine > Intertidal zone >...
GGCCCATGAACGTCTCGGGGTGACCGCCATATGGATCAGTCCCATTTTCAAGCAGGTGAAGTTTAAAGAAACATATCATGGGTATGGCATTCAAAACTTTTTGGATGTCGATTCGCATTTTGGGCAAAGAGAAGATCTGAGAACACTTGTCCGGACCGCACACGCGCACGGCATCTACGTCATTCTTGATATTATTCTCAACCACACGGGCGATGTGTTTCGCTACCACCCCAACCGCTATCCGACCGAACGGAACGGGCAGACCTTCATGGACCCACGCTGGGATGGCCAGCCATATGATGTCCAAGGATTTCATGATCAATCCGGAAATCCGTCTCTCCCCTTCCAACCTCTCGACCTCGCCGTCCATCCCGGCGCCTGGCCGCATGGAGCCGTCTGGCCGCAAGAATTTCAAGAGCCCGGCGTGTTTACCGGAAAGGGGCACATCACCAATTGGGATTTTTCGCCTGAATTTCTGGAGGGGGATTTCCTTGACCTGAAAAACATCCAACTTGGTTCCGGGGATGTCGATCACTATCAACCCTCAAATGCCCTCAAAGCGCTGGCGGAGGTGTACAAATTCTGGATGGCCTTTGCGGACATCGATGGGTACCGGGTTGATACCGTGAAGCATATGGACCTGGGAGCGAGCCGGTACTTCGCCTCGGTGATCCACGAATTTGCCCAATCCATCGGCAAAGAAAACTTTTACCTCATTGGCGAAATTACCGGAGGACGAACCCGGGCTTTTCAAACATTAGAAACTACCGGCTTGGATGCCGCACTCGGCGTCGACGACATCCCGGACAAAATGGAATACCTGGTGAAGGGCTACCGAAACCCGGAGGATTATTTTCAGTTATTCCGTAATTCCATCCTGGTTCAGAAAGAATCCCACGTCTGGTTTCGCAATCGGGTGATCACCCTGTTCGACGATCATGATCAAGTGAGAAAAGGACAGCACAAAGCCCGGTTTTGTGCGGATCCGGATGGGCCGGCCGGGCTCTTCAATGTGCTCGCACTGAACGCGCTCACCATGGGCATTCCCTGCATGTACTATGGCAGCGAACAGTATTTTGACGGACACGGGGAGAGCGATCAATTTATCCGCGAGTGTATGTTCGGTGGAGAATTTGGCGCCTTTCAGAGCCGTCAACGGCATTTTTTCAATGAAGAGAGTCCGGCCTACCAGCAGCTTGCCATCATTTTAGGTCTCCGTCGTGACAAGCTGGCTTTACGGCGGGGTCGACAATACTTGAGAGAAATTTCCGGAAACGGGATCGACTTTGGACTGCCACGCATGCTGGGAGGCCGGATTCGCTCAGTGATTCCCTGGTCACGGATTTTCAATGACCAGGAAATTCTTCTGGCCATCAATACCGACTATGCTTCACCCCGAAGCGCCTGGGTGACCATCGATGACGGTCTACATCAAGCCGGCCACACACTTTCCTGTTTGTATTCAACAAATGCGGTGCAGATCGGTCAGGAGACGACCGTTGAGGCGAGAAATGGAAAAGCTGTCGTGCTCACCCTCCCACCCGGCGGATTGGTTATCTATGAATAAATCGTGTGGTCAACGACAACATGGCGTGTCAGGGTTCGCTTGAAGGAGGACCTTTTAACGCTTGGCCTGTCATCGGAACAAACGCCACCGGCAATAATTCAGTTTCCTTGTATCCCTCCTTCGTGCGACGGATCATCACCAGACTTTGCGGATAGTCTCCGACGGGAAGAATAAGGCGTCCCCCAATTGCCAGTTGCTCTAACAATGGCGGGGGAATATGGTTCGGCGCCGCCGTCAGAATGATCGCATCAAACGGGCTTTCGTCCGGCCAGCCTTTATATCCATCACCGGCCCGTACGATCACATTGCTATAGCCAAGTTCCTTCAGCGTCTCTTCTGCTCTCCGGGCAAGTGGCTCGACAATTTCAATGGTCAACACTTTGGACACTAATTCAGCCAGGATTGCGGCCTGATAGCCAGACCCCGTTCCTATTTCCAACACCTTCTCATCCGGTTTCAGCTTAAGGGCTTGCGTCATATACGCCACAATGAAAGGCTGTGAAATCGTCTGCCCATAGCCGATTGGCAGAGGAAAATCTCCATAGGCATCTTCGGAATCTGAATCAGGCATAAACCGGTGCCGGGGAACCCGTCGCATGGCCGCGACAACCGCTTCATCGGTAACACCCCCCGCCACAATTTGGGTATCCACCATCCAGTCCCGTTCAGCCTGTCGTGTGTGATTGTTTTCCTGTGGCATAGCCTGATGGTCATTTTCACAGCCGGACACAATAATCCATACTCCAACAACCAGCATCAAGAAGGCAAGCGAATCATTCATCGAGCGCCAACCCCGGCTTTTCTCCCCTCCCCGTCTTCTGATACTTGAGACCCTCATATGACTCCGGGCTTGCAACCGGTTTTCCTCATGAGGAAGTACAAGGGAATACCCGCGCACAGGGTCACGAAGGCCCAGAAGGCTTCAACCGGTTTTTCTGTAACGAGAAAAGTCATGATCGCTCCAGCGACAAGAATATACGACACCGGCAACACAGGATAAAAAGGCACCCGATAGGGACGAACTAATTGCGGACGTCGATGTCGAAGAACAATGACGGCCCCGACCGTCAACGCTGTAAAGGCTGTGATCACCATTCCGCTATAAATCACCAATTGCTCAAAGGATCCGGAAAGCACTAACAGGGTCACCCACAGGCTTTGGAGAATAATGGAACGCACCGGCGTCCCATCCTGGCTTTCCGCGTCCGAAAAGAAGCCAGGCAGAAATCCGTCCCGGGCCATCGCATAGTAGACCCGTGGTCCGGTCCATATCATCGCACTCACCGCACCGGCGATTGAAATGCACAAAATAATGGTCATAAATTGGGCAGCCGTCGGGCCGAACATTCCCACCGCAGCTTTTTCGGCGACAGGCATAAGCGGCGGTGTGGCCAGGACGTGAAGGGGCAGCGCGTAAAAATACACGAGGTTGAGAATCACATAGACCACACCGACCAGCAGGGTCCCGCCGATCATCACTCGTGGAATAGAACGGGTCGGATTGATTATTTCGCCGGCAATGTACCCGGCGGCATTCCATCCCGAGTAGGCATACGTCACAAAAATAAAAGACACCACCAGCGTTCCAAGCCCCACGTGCGGTTTTCCTGAAGTCATGCTTACATGCTGCCAATCGCCATTCCCAACTGTGAAGGCTCCGACAATGAGCAGGAAAATCGCTCCAATCTTTAAGACCGTGAGGAATTGTTGAAGCAACCCACCCGGGCCGACTCCTCCCACATGCACAATGGTCAGGCTCCAAATCAACGCCAGGGCCACACCCTTCAGCTGAAGAGTGACATCCGCCTGACTTGAGACAAGCTGAAGCACATAAGAGGCAAACCCCATAGCCCCGGCGGCAATGGCCGCACCAAAACCGACCGTAAATGAAGCCCAGCCACTGAGGAACGCAGCAAAAGGGTGATAAGCTTCCCGGAGATACACATAGTCGCCTCCTACCAAGGGGAAGGCCGCCCCCAGCTCGCTGTAACACATCGCTCCGGTGAGAGCCAACAACGCACCCGCCGCCCACAACACAAGAATCAGCCACGGATCACCGATGTCCCTGGCCATAAAACCCGTCGAGGTGAAAATCCCGGTGCCAACCACACTACTCACCAGCACACAAGCGGCCGTAAACCCGCTAATCCGACGTGCACTTTCCGGGGAAACGTTCTTCCTGTGGAAATCCTCAGTCAAGTTCTTGTCCAATGAAAAACCTGTAGGTCATCTCCTAGCCCCTCATGATAGGATTACACCGAACGAGCACCACTATGATACCGGACTCTCTCTTTGCATGCCCGACATTAGGCATCGGGAATCATCATCAGCATCGACGTCATTCCCGACATGTGTTATCGGGCATCCATCCTGGTTGTGTTTCAGATGGTTCCCCGCTAACCACCGGCGGGGATAACAAAAGCGAAGGATGAATACCTTCTAAAAACTTGCGGACATGACGGACCGGAATAACAGAAAAGAAAATCTCACACTCTCTTCAATGATTCCTCTACTCGCTGAGCTGTTCAAAAAGATCCGTCCAGTAAGGCCGCAGGCATTTTGGCGAGCGGAGCGTACACGGAGCACGTGAGCACGACAAAGGGCCAAGAACGCCGCTGGCGGACTTTTTCAACAGCTCCATTTAATAAACTCCGAATTGTCCTTTGGCCAAGGACTCGCAAAAACCTTCCATTTGAGCCAGTTCGTGCTTGATCAGTTCTTGGACCTCTACGGATATTCGCTTCAATGAATATCCCTTGTTCACGCCAACCTGAGCCGACACCACCAATGGTTGATTCACCGGTGCCCCGATCCTACTGACCATCCACACCGTGGCATCACGGACTCCGGGTATCTGTGCATACGCCCGCAGGGCGAGTTCATGAGCCCACACATTATAAATTTTTCCAACATGGCTCACGGGGTTTTTGCCGGCTGCCGCCTCCCCGCTCATCGGTCGATTCAGGGCGATGACCCCGCAGATCCGGTTACCCCGTCCCACCTGTCCGGAATCTCCCTGCTCCGCAGAGGTTCCTAACAGCGTCAGATACATGCCCTTCAGGCCTTGTCCAGGAGAATCAAGAGCATTCATAACCACTTCCACCCGTTTGCAGCGATGAGGTTGTTCATGAATAAAGCGCTGCACATTCTGCAGGACCCTCGTCTTCAAAGCAAAATAGGCTTTTTCGGTGGCAATCCGTTTGGCAAGAAAAGGCATGGCCACCGTCAGTGACAGAGCCCGCTCCATCCGAACGGCCATGACTTTGACATCCTCACCGGTTTCGGGAAATGTGCGCTTGAACCGGGGCCCGTTTAAATAGTGTTCAACGTCCACCACCAATTGCTCGGTGGGAGTGAGCGGAGCATAGCCGACCCCCGCTGAAGTATCGTTCGCGGGAAGCATACCCGGGCCATGCTCAAAAATAGCCCCAAGTTCGGCGGAGGTGGGTTGCAACTCAATTTGATACTTCATGTGCCTATCGGGGTTCACATTGGGCAAATGGCTCTTGATCCAACTTCGCGCCGTCTCAATCGCGATGTCGGACACGGGAATGTTTTTTCTTGCGTGGCCGAAAGAAGCACGGTCACCCAGGATCAGGCGCATGGGGTGTGTCACCCGACCGCCTCCCAGATGAAATTTCACCTGGCCCGCCACCAGCAAACATTTATCGATATTATGGTGCAGAATATGGCCGAAGGAATCCTGGTACGCCTTGGATAGTTGAATGGAAACCGCTTCAGCAATGGCATCACAAATAGTATCGGGATGTCCCTTGCCTTTCCGTTCGACAATTTCCAGAGGTTGCGCGTCTACCGGAACAGCCGGTGACTGGTGAATCAGAATGCGCGTCTTCATCAGTAAGAATGCCTCAGGGAGCGGTAAGGTCGCTGGACTTTTCTCGCAAGGTCTTCACCAACTCTTCGTACGAGGAATCCCGGATGATGCGATCGAATTGTACCCGGTAATTTTTCACGAGACTCACTCCATCGACCACGACATCGTACACAAGCCAGTTCTCATCCTTCAGTAAAAGCCGGTAATCGAGAGAGATTTCTGTTTTTTGCGAAACAATCGTGGTTTGCACTTCTGCATAAGAATCTCTGAGCCGTTCCTTGAGATACTCGACCTTTTCACCGGAATAATTTTCAATTTTCCCAGCATAGGTTTTCGAAAGAAGGGTTTGGAACAATTGCACAAACTCTCGATGTTCCGCTTCACTTCGGTTTCTCCAATGTGCCGCCAAGGATCGTTTCGCCATTTCCTCAAAATCAAAATGTTGCCCAATGGTCTCTTCCAACAGTTTTCGTCGATGAGCCTCTTGATCCGGCTTCTTGAGGCCTTCGTCGGTAACCAGACGAAGGACCTCATCGATGGTGCCTCTGACCACCACGGTTGGAGCTTCCAGCCCTATGACCAGGCTCGCCAAACTGAATCCTCCTAAAGCAAGAACGGCGAGCAGAGAAATTGTCTTCACCAGGAAACATCTGGTGCTTACAAGGGAAGCCTGTAAGTGTCCGAACACACAAAACCTCTTTCTGTTGCTTGTTGGGTAAAAGAGCAATTCATGAACCCCCACAGGGCCAAACCATCACAGTGAACCAAGACCTATTCGCTATGCTTCGACATAGACACTCACCAGCTGAGGGCTTCGCCCCTATCATGGTCAAAGCCCCCACCGGACCGCTTGCCCAACCGTTTCCCACCCTTTCGAACACAGGCAAAGGAAGGGCATTCAGCCTAATCAATTTTTACCGTGACATGGCGCTTTTTGGCATCCTCGGTCTTGGGCAGTTTGACTTCCAGAATTCCATTCTTAAAAGTAGCCTTCGCTTTGTCGGCTTTGACGGCACAAGGCAATTGCAGACTCCTGGAAAAGGACCCGTAGGACCGCTCGGAATAGGTATAGGCTTCCTCTTTAACCTCCTCCTCTTTTTTCTTTTCTCCCGAGATCGTGACCATGGAATCCGTCAAATCAATCTTGATGTCCTCTTTGGAGAGACCGGGCACTTCGGCCTTCAGGACCACTTCCTCTTTTCCCTCATACAAGTCGACGGCAGGAACCCGTAAGGTTAATGGTTCTCCAAGCAAGGCTCGGGACGGTCGCAAAAGACTCGGAAAAGAAGGGAATAGACCTGAGAAAGGACGCGCCCACATTTCAGCCATCATTTGATCAAAACGGTCAACCATCCGATCCACTTCTCCCCGACGCACCACTTCCCCTTTCTGAACGGGAACGACTTCCTTTTTTTCTTTTTTGCCCTCTTCTTGAGCCATCACATACCTCCTGGTATTAAAAGATGATAAAAATGGAACCCAATTTCTCCTAAGGATGAAAATGCAACTTATATACCCATAGAAACTTATATTTCAGGATTCAGACATTGGACAACCACACGGTGACTCTCGTAGCGCTTAACCAGCCTGTCCTCTTAAGCCAACGGCGAAGGATCTGTGCCCAAATTGACGATGCCACAGCTCAGCCAGATCCTTCGCTTCTCTCAGGATGACAGGCAGTGGGAATCCATCCCCATTGCGGTCTGCCCGACATGTGTAATCGGGCATCCAGTTTTCTTTATTTCGGAGGAATCCTGGCTTACGACACTCAGGGAGACGATAGTCCTCGCGCGTTAAAAGTTCAGCATTTAGCAGGCATTGCCTGATCTGAGAAGTTCAGATTTTTACAGCTCACCGTCAGTCAATCCGGGTTTTGTCCTTAAAGGCATAGGGCTTGCTTGAACTATACATTTTGAGACAAATTTTATTTTCTCTTGTGCTCACGGTAAAAATTCCGTTCACCCTTTTTACCCGTTAAAAAACAACGATCAGATCATGAAACCCGAAACTATAGTGCTGTTAAAGGTCAAAATTTGTGGTAAAAAAAACAGTCTCATTTCAGCCATCCAGGTGGTGAGGGGAAGTCAAATCTCTGATGAAGAATCAAGGGTGTGTGTCCATATCCCTGGATAAGGGGACAGCTCTGGAAGCGGAAGGATTGGATCCACTCCACCCTGGTGAAAAGCCGTCTGGATTTTTTTATAGGTGAAAGAAAGAGGGGAAAGCACATGAGTCTTCACGCCGTTGCCACAGTCGGCCTCAGATCAATCCAGCAAATCGCTAAACTCCATGATTTCCGCTTTCATCACGACCAGAATGGGTTGGCGATTACGGTAGAACTCCTCACCTCTTCCCTCCCTGGGGCTCCCGTGGTAGATGCGAAGGGACGTTTTATTGGCTTCATTAGCCAATTTGATGTCCTGAGTGTTCTGGAAGCGGGACGAGATATCAGCCAATTAACCGCCGAGGAAATCATGGTTCACGATCATGTCGCCATTCATATTTCCACCACATTATCGGAGGCCGTCAAACTGATGAAGGAAAAACATTTCCTGGTGCTTCCGGTTGAACAGAATGGCGTAGTGATAGGCTGCATTACCCGTCAGGATCTTTTGCGAGCATGGGTGGGATTGGGATTAGGCGAAAAAGTCTAAAGGGAAGGACAAGTGATCGGTCATTTAGTTATTCCAACATTTAAGTGTAGCAAAATGGGGCCATGGCAGGATGGAGAGGTGTTGCAAAATGCTACAAAATCATGCTCGATAATGAAAGGCAACTTTTTCCAGCAGATACCTCCCATTCCCCCATTTCTCAGGCATGTGATCAATAATCGTCCTTCCATTGCCTGGGTCACGTCACATCGGTTCAAGTTATTCCTTTTTCACCGGTTGTGCTAATGGTCCAACGTATGGTCATGAGATTCGATGGCTTCACCCGATGGAAAATAGGTAAATATCTCCTCATCCCCGTCATGAGTTGTGTCTGTGTCTTGCTCTCTTTTCAAGGAATTCCGGCACAGGACCCAATTAACGCAACCTCCGCTGGGGAAATGATTTATCGTGTACATTGCCTCCGGTGTCACGGTAAGATGGGCGACGGCAAGGGCCCGGATTCATTCACGTTAATGGTACCTCCGAGAGATTTCCATTCCCCGGAATCCACAGCCAAAAGCGAATTAGACCTTCGTGCAATCATCATTTGGGGATTGGTCTTTAGCCCGATGCATGGTTGGTGGGACCGGTTGAGTTCAGAGGAAATTCGTGCAGTGATTAGCTATATCAGGCAATTAGCCCCTTACCAACCCCGGATCTAAGGTACCAAGATCCATAAAAACGACTTTGGAAGACCACCTTTTTCACTTTCACTTGTAAAAACAACGACACATGGACGAATTAAAAATTCCACTTTCACTGTTAGCGCCAGCCATCGACGTGGATCACCTGGGTTTTAGCGACACCAATGAGCTTCCACCCCTGGAAGAACCCCTCGGGCAAGCCCGGGCCATAGAAGCCTTGGAGTTCGGGCTTCATATGAAAAGCCACGGATTTAACATTTACGCCTCGGGGCCAATTGGTACCGGCAAATGGGCCATTATTCAAAAGCGGGTCAAACAAGTGGCCGCATCCATGCCTGATCCCTCTGATTGGTGTTATGTGCATAATTTTCTGGAACCGAGCTCTCCTCTCTGTCTTTCATTTCCTGCCTCCAAGGGACGGGAGTTTAAACAAGCCCTGAGCTTTGTGATTCAAAGTCTTCAGCGGGACCTTCCCCTGGCGTTTGAAAGCACGAAGTATTTAGATGCCAGGGCAAAAATCATCGAGGACCGTGACCAAAAGAAAGAAGCCCTCTTTAAAGAGATCAATGAAGAAGCTCGCACACGTGGATTTGGCTTCAAAGAAGATCCGGTAGGGTTTAGTCTCGTTCCCATGCGGGACGGGAAACCGATACGGGGAAAAGACCGGGAAACCTTAACCGAGGCCGAAAAAGATGCCATCTCCGAACAGGCAAAGATCCTTGAAGGAAAAATCCGTGAATTCCAAGCCAAGATCCACGCCTTGGACCATGAAGGCGAACATCAACTCAGTGAAATGGATCGCCAGGTCGTCCGGGCGGTCATGCATAACCGGTTTGCAGTCCTTCGTGACCATCACCAATCGTTTCCGGAAGTGTTAGAGTATCTCCAAAAAGTCGAAGAAGACATCGTCACGAACTACAAGGATTTTTTGCCGCGAGAGGGACCGCAATTAGCCCTCCTGGGTTGGGATGTGCGCGATCGCAAACCGAATCTGACCCGATATGAAGTCAACCTTCTCATTGAACATGCACAACATTCCGGCGCTCCCATCATCGATGAGCCCCATCCGACCTATGCGAATTTAATTGGAAAAATTGAGCGAAAAGCTCATTTGGGCGTGGTCTATACCGATTTTACGGAGATCAAAGCCGGTTCCTGCCTGCGTGCCAGCGGCGGTTTTTTGATTATGAATGTGTTAGACCTCCTCCGTCAGCCCTTCTCCTGGGAGGCACTCAAGCGGGTCATTAAAACCCGCTCGGTCAATATTGAAGATCCCGGCGAGTTCTTGAGTTTTTCAACCACGGGACTCAAGCCTCAACCGATTCCCACTGATATCAAAGTCATCTTATTAGGTCCTCCCCACATTTTTTCCCTCCTGCAAATCTATGAAAATGATTTTTCTAAACTGTTCAAGGTCAAAGCCGACTTCGAGGTGGATATCCCGCGTGATACCCGCCAGGAACAACTCTATGCCCGCTTCATCGCCCAACTCTGTCGCGAAGAAGAACTTCCCCCTTTTGGGGCTGACGCGGTAGGAGAAGTGATCCGGCACAGCCTTCGTCTCGCCGAGCGCCGCGACCGCCTGTCATTGCGCCTCAGCTGGATCAGTGACGTAATTCGCGAAGCAGCCTATTGGGCCAAACAGGATGGCCGAGCACTGGTGTCGAAAACTCACGTGGAAACGGCCATTAATAAAAAGCGGCACCGCACCAATCTGTTGGAAGAAAGGATCCAGGAGGAAATTCAGGAAGGCACGCTCATGGTCGACCTGGAAGGCGAGACCGTTGGGCAGGTCAATGGCTTGTCCATCCATCTTCTGGGGGACTATGCATTCGGTCGCCCCTGCCGGATTACCGCCAGGACCTTTGTGGGAAATGAAGGAGTCATCGATATCCAACGCGAAGCCGAATTGGCCGGCGATATCCACAGCAAGGGGGTCATGACCCTCGCCGGATTTCTTGGTGGGAAATTTGCCGAATTTCAGCCATTCGCCTTAAGTGCATCCCTCACATTCGAACAAACCTATTCGGAAGTGGAGGGAGACAGCGCTGCGGTTGCCGAATTAGTCGCGATTGTATCGAGCCTTGCGAATGTGCCTGTTCGCCAGTTTCTCGCCGTCACAGGATCGGTCAACCAATTGGGGGAAATTCAACCTATTGGAGGCGTAAACGAAAAGATCGAAGGCTTTTTTGAATCATGCAAAAAACGGGGATTTACAGGAAAACAAGGCGTGCTGATTCCCGCAAAGAACATCCGGCATTTGGCTCTGAATCATGAGGTGGTGGATGCAGTCGAAGCAGGCAAATTTACCGTGTATGGCGTGCATACCATTGAAGAAGTTCTTGAGTTACTCACTGGAATACCTGCGGGAGAAATCCAGCCGGATGGGCAATATCCACCAAACACCATTTTTGAACGCGCCGCGCAACGCCTAACGGAAATGGCTAAAATTGCCGCAGAATGGGGCGACCGCCGTTCCCTTGAAACCACCGACGGCTCCAAGCATCTATTACCCAAGACGGGAAAATGAGTCTGGATGAACAGAAATGTCCGAACACCCCAAATGAACTTCTCCCGATTTGCCGGAGAACCCGAGAAGGAGGGCATGTGATGCCTCTGTACGATTACAAATGTCTCAAATGTGGCAAGGAATGCCTTCTGGCCCTAACACTGAAGGAACATGAAAACAAAGCCGCAACGTGTCCTTCATGCGGGAGCAAGGATTTAGAGCAACTGATCACAAGCTTTATTGCGAGAACCAGCTCGAAAAGTTAACGCTGTTTTTATTATCTTTTTTGAAAAAACCTCCCAACGTGGCCGCACGTGTGCACATCCTGAATAGTCGCACCCTTTTGGAGAAAGTCCTGCTTTTCGAGACAAGAATCTGATCGGGGGAATGACTCTCACCCCCTTTATTTCATCGGAACGTTCGTTCCATCCGCACAAACGATCATGCCAGCCAACCAGCCAAAACGTGATTACTACGAAGTCCTGGGGGTGGACCGGTCTGCCAGCCGCGACCAGATCAAACAAGCCTACCGGCAACTCGCGCTGAAATACCACCCAGACCGGAACCACGCCCCGGATGCGGAAGAAAAATTCAGAGAAATCGCCGAAGCCTACGCGGTGTTGTCGGACGATGTGAAACGCCGGGAATACGACACCAGCGGCCACATCGGGGTCAGTGAGCGTTGGTCTTCCGAAGACCTGATGCGGGATTTCCAGTTTGGAGATTTTTTCGGCGGCCGCTTCGATGATCTTTCAAATATATTCGGCGACTTCTTAGGGCGACGGACCAGACCGGGGCCTCACATCAACCGTGGCCTGGACCTGCGATACGATTTGGATCTCACACTAGAGGAAGCGGCCAAAGGCGGCGACCGGGAAATTCACATTACCCGTTCAGAGAACTGTGGAACGTGTCAGGCCACGGGAGCCAAGCCCGGCACCACGCCTACCACGTGCACGGAATGCGAAGGGTCCGGGCAGAAACAACAGGTCAAAGCGGGAAAGGGAGTGCGGATGGTCACCCTCACCACCTGCCCCAAATGTCAGGGGCAGGGCCATTGGATTGAGTCGCCGTGTGAGACCTGTCATGGGACCGGCCACCTCTTCACTCCTCACACGCTCAAGGTTCACATCCCTCCGGGCATTGATGACGGCATGATCATCCGGTTGGCCGGGCAAGGCGAACCCCAAACAAAAGGTGGTCCAGCCGGTGACCTCCTAATCCGGCCACACCTTCGTCCGCATCCCACACTCCAGCGACAGGGAAGCGACTTATTCACCATGACCTCCTTGTCCTTTGTCGATGCCGCACTGGGCACCAAAATCCCGATTAAGGGATTAGGGGGAAACTCGCTGATGGTCACGGTTCCACCCGGAACCCAGAGTGGAACGTCTTTGCGGCTTCATGGCCGCGGCATGCCCCGGCTCGACACCAAAGGCAAGGGTGACCTGTTTGTCATCGTGGAAGTTCGCACACCCACACACCTCACACCCCAACAGCGCACATTGCTGGAAGAATTCGCCCGGCTAGAAAAGAGCAAGACTCCGTAGCCGCAAAGCCACATAAAAGAGCTTTGCCTCGTCAGGCCTATCCGGAGAAAAAGACGAACTATCAAGGACGGATCGTACGGATAAATCCCCGCTTGCTACTTGCGGGGATGACAAAAGAGTCTGTCATACTGTGCCAGCATCGAAGGATCTGTGCCAAGGTTGACGAAGCCACGGCTCAGCGAGCGAGATCCTTCTGTCACTCAGGATGACATCTAGTACACGAGTCCATCGCATCTCTAGTCACTCGCACCATATTGTATCGGGAACCCATCTCAGGTTCCTTTGGCGTTTCCATGCCTAATCGACAAAGATGACAAGAAATCTCAAAACCGATCAATTTCCCTCATTCGCCTTTGTGATAGAAAGAAATTGGCGGCGGGCACCGTTCCATAAAAACCCCATAAATAGATTCTCGAAGACACAAGAAAACCCTTGAATGCTTGCCTGGGTTATACCTGCCGTAGGATGGAGAAAGGATAGATAATGGTGCGATAAAGATGCCGGCCTTTCAAGCATGTGTACTCGTGAGCTAGAGTAGGCCTATCTGAGGTTCTTCGAGATTAGGCGAGTGTGCCAATAACCCCAGGCAACACCATTCAGTGTTTGTTTAAGGAAATTTTCACGCATGAAGAATCACTCCCCTTCCAAAGACACGTATCCAGCAAAAGAAGGACAGGCGAGCCCACAAACCTTTTTGTCCACTGATTTGCTCGGGTGGCTGACGAACGGGATTTCCGATGGGCTTGCCGTCATCTTCCAAGATCGGATGATCCTGGAAAATGATCGGTTCCGTCATCTTATCAACGCTGTGGCCAGCAGCGCCGAAACTTCTCGTCAACCTTTGAAGGTGACTTCTTCCCCTCTTCCAACCAGGGAACGGATTCTCAGCGATGCCGCGGCCTGGAACGATCAACCGCTGGGAACCCGATGGACTCGCCGGTACTACGGAATCGATGTGGCCGGTCGAGAGTGTTTCTATGAAGGCACCTTTACCCTTGTGCCCCTTCGCCAAAACCAGGCGGTCCTCATTGTGCTTCAGGATCTGACCGACCACATGCGACTCGCATCCGAAGTCGATGTCTCCAGTCGGTTTCAGGCCGTCTTTGCTCGAATCGGCGAACTGGCAGTTAGCGAAGTGCCCGTTCAGAGTATCATGAATGAGGCGGTTCAACTGACGGCGGAGGCCTTAAGAGTCGAACTCTGTAAAATTCTTATTCCACGGGACTCTCATGAATTTTTATATCTAGTGGCGGGTTTTGGCTGGCGACCGGGTTTGATTGGGAGTTTAACCGTCGAAGGTGGGACTCATTCCCAAGCCGGATATGCGATTAGGGAGCGCCGGCCCGTGGTGGTGCGAGATCTCCGAATCGAAACCCGGTTTACCCCTTCCAAACTTCTTTCCGACCATCACGTGATCGCAGGCATGAGTGTCCCGATGATGGTTCAAGACCGCGTGTATGGGGTCATGGGTGCGCATTGTAAAACCGTTCGCGACTTTACCGAACAAGAGCAGGAATTTTTGTTATCGGTCGGCAATGTCATTGCCACGGTCTTGGAACGTTGGCGTCGCGAAGAAACACAACTCCAACTCTTTCATCGGCTGTTTGAACTGGCCCAGGACGGCATCATGCTGACCGATACCAAAGGACGTCTGATAGAATGGAATCCGGCCCTCGAGCAAATGACCGGATGGAAAGCCGAAGAGGTCATCGGACGCACACCCTCGTTCCTGAAATCGAATAAGCATCCACCAGAATTTTATGAGCGGATCTGGTCCACGTTGGGCTCCGGCCAGGCATTTGTGAGTCGTTTTGTGAATCGGCGGAAAGATGCCTCGGAATTGTTGGTTTGGGAGAGTATCAGCCCCGTCAAAGACCCGGATGGGACGGTTCGTTTTTATCTCGCCATCCTCACTGATCTGACAGAACGCGAGAGAATGCTGGGCATTCTCCGCCATGCCGAACAAATCAAATTGGTGGGACAATTGGCTGGTGGTATTTTACATGAAATCCGCAATCCCCTCATTGGGATCGGGAGTCTGGCTACCTATTTGCGTGATCAGTCCACCCTGGATGAAACCGTTCGTAACCGATGCCGATTGATTGCGCAGGAAGCCAACCGCATCGATGATGTGCTTGAGTCCTACCTAGGCCAAATTCCGCCTCGTACCTTTGACTTTCGCCCTTGCGATTTGCTGGCATTGCTTGACGATACACTCACCTTGTTGAGTCCAAAGTTGAAATCGAGCACCATTGATGTTTCCACAGAGTTAGCTCAACATCTTCCCATGGTCGAGGCCTCACAGGGACATCTCCAGCAGGTGTGGTTGAATGTGGTCATCAATGCAATCGAGGCGATGGAGCACGGTGGACGGTTAACCATCACCATGCATCCGGCAACTATCGGAAAGGATGGCGTCTCTGTCACCTTTCAAGATTCCGGTCCCGGCATCAGCCCCGGTGATTTACAGCGAATGTCTGAACCCTTCTTTACAAGTGGCAAAGCCAAAGGCGTTGGCTTAGGACTGACGATCAGCCGGGACATTATTGAGCGGCACGGTGGACAATTTCTCATTACGAGTCCTCCAGGGCAAGGTGCGGTCATCACCCTCTGGCTCCCCCTCTCGCAGCAGGCCTAACATGGCATGGACCATTCTCTTGGTGGAAGATCAAGCGTCCGTTCGTGAAGCCTATGCCTTACATCTGACGGACCTGGGCTATGTGGTGCATACCGCCGCATCGGGGGAAGAAGCCTTGGCCTTACTGGACAGTATCCCGCCAGACCTCATGGTCCTGGACCTGGTGATGCCACACATGACCGGGTTGGAGATATTGGCCCGCGTCCGTAAAGCGGGAAGAGATCTGCCGGTCATCATGCTCACCGCTCGAGGTACGGTCCGCGATGCAGTCGAGGCTATGAGATTAGGGGCGTATGATTTTGTCGCCAAAACGATTGACATGGACGACTTACAACTCGCCCTGCAGCGAGTCACGGAATTCCTTGCCGTCACCCGACAAGTCCAGGTGCAAAGTGGCCGGGATTCAGAGCGATACGCCCTGAACGGCGTGATTGCCGCGAGTGCGGCCATGAAACCATTCATGCAACAGGTTCAGGAATTGACCAGGAATGAGCAGGTCACCGTGTTGCTTCAAGGCGAAACCGGAACAGGCAAACAGTTCATGGGACGCGTGATCCATTTCAACAGCTCCCGCGCACAAAAACCGTACATCGAGATCGATTGCCCGGCTATTCCCCATGATCTATTTGAAAGCGAATTATTCGGCCACGAAAAGGGAGCCTTTACCGGCGCAACGGGGCGTAAATGTGGACTGATTGAGATGGGTGATGGAGGAACCATTCTGTTCGACGAAATCGGGGATCTCCCCCTCATCCTGCAATCCAAACTTTTAAAGGTTCTCGAGGATCGTCGTCTGCGGCGTATTGGTGGCCAGAATCCTATTTCGGTCGATGTGCGTTTCATGGCAGCCACCAATCGGAACTTGCAGGAGGCAGTGGCCAGAGGAGAATTTCGAGAGGATCTCTATTTTCGATTGAATGTCGTCAAGCTCACCGTTCCGCCTCTGCGGAAGAGGCCGGAGGATATCATTCCGTTGGCGGAGCGGCTCCTGGTTCAATACGCCATGGCCTTAAAAAAACCCGTTCGCACCTTAGGAGATTCCGCCAAAATGCTTCTCCAAAACTATGCGTTTCCCGGCAATGTTCGAGAGCTCGGCAACTTGGTTGAACGGGCCGTGTTGTTCTGCCAGGGATCGACGATAGAAGCCTCGCATTTTCCCTCAGACCTGAAAGAAAGTGGCGGGGCAAAACTCCAGGGATCAGAAGAAAATATCCAACCTCCATCCGCCTTTGAGGACTCCAGCCAGATATCACTTTCCTTTCGTGTCGGGGAACACACGCTCACCGAAATAGAAGATTCGGTGATTCAACAGGTGTTGGCCCACTGTAAGGGCAATAAAACTCTGGCGGCGAAGCAGCTCGGTATTACTCGCTGGATGCTCGACCGTCGGCGTCAGTCCTGACCGCCATCGGTTCTCCCTCCTCTTCCTTATTGTGTTCGCCCCCCTTTTTTCTGATTTCCTCCAACAAAACTAAAGCAGAAAAGACTCTTTAGCAACGTGCACTGGTGCACCACTAGCTGCAGGCAACGTGCGCAGCCGCACGAAACTTACATGCGATCAGCAAAGAATTTAGGAAGCTTTCTGAATTCCACAAATTCTCTATTTTGAAAAATTCCATATTTCGCAAGGGGTTGAGACCGATTCCAGGCCAATCAGCTTTGAGTAGATCCAGATGGAACCGCGTTTGCAGTCTGTCCTCGGCATTAGGAATGAGTCAACAAAATAAACCCGTTCCATTAAAACCTCAAGGTTTACAGATTCATGAATGCTTTTCTAGAACTTAGGATTCCCGCACCAAAAAATTTAATTCTTTCCATTATTCTTTTTGGAGTGACTGGTGCGCCTTATGGGTGGGCCATCGGTCCAGAATCTGCCTCCTCCACCCCCCCAGTAGAAACTTGGAGTAACACCCCACGGCCATTACCAGAAACGGACGCGGAACACGTCATTGTCTTCGCCCTCGAAGGCATTGCCAACGGATCCATCCAAGATGGCACCATGCCGGTCCTCAACCGAATGTCCCAGGAAGGGGCGGTGACATGGTCTGCCACCAGCATCTCTCCGGCCCTTACCGTTCCGTCTATGGCCTCCCTGATAACCGGACTTCCGGTTGAGAAACACCGGATTACCCAGGAATGGGAGACCTACGATTTTTCTCGCGCGTTCCTTCGAGCCCCGACCATTTTTGACTATATGGATTTAGCAGCCGGCAGGGACACGGCCATCTTTTGGATGGATGAGCGTTTCTACCAGCTTGCACGCCCGGAAATTTACATTGATGCACAGATGTGTGGCCAGTCCAAGCCGAATTGTCAACCTGAGACGATGGTTGAATACCTCCATGACTACCTCCGCAAGGTAACAAGTGAGCGTGGGCATGGGTTTCGGCTCTTTACGGTTCCTCATTTGCTCCTTGTGCATTTTCCCACTGCCGCCCGTGCCGGCCTGAAAAACGGTTGGAATTCTCAAGCATACCAACAAGCCGGAGAGACCGTCGATACAGCCATCGGCCGCATTATATCCCTGTACCAGGAGTTTGGAGCGCTCACCACTACCATGGTGATGGTGACAGGTTTGAACTCTGGCAGCCATGTGTCGACAGAAGGACCAGGTTCCACCACTGGCGCATATGACAATTCACTGATTGTTCCCTTCATCGCATGGGGCGCCAACATCAAATCCGGACACCACATCAAGGGTCCCGTTTCAATTTTGGACACCAGCGCAACCGTCCTCCATGCCCTTGGCTTGGAGACACATACGGAATGGGACAGTCATGCTATTACGGAAATTTTTCAGAAAAAACCAGCTCGACGGACCACCGACAATGAGTCAGACATTCAAAAAGCAGCGATTCGTTAAAGGAATCATTGTAGGTTTCCTTTGGATTGGGGCCATCATGATGCTTGTTTTCATGGGACAAGCTTCGTTGGCTCTTTCGGAGGAGCCAGTGAATCCGTTGGCACACGAATACCCCATTACCATTGATTCCACCAGCCTGACTCCTCCAACGTGGTGGCATGTGCCCGGAATGACCCCATTAATTTGGACAATGGATCCCATCAGCTCTGATGCTTATCGAACAACAGAAGTTCAGACGCTCAGTTTAAAACCTGGAGAATATCGATTTGGAACGTTCACCTTCGATTTTCCTTTTAGGGTGACAATGGAGGGCGTCTTGGAGTTCGCCGGTGGGTTGGACCAATGCGTTGGAGGAAGAGGAACCACCACGCTCAATATCAGATGTGCCCGAACGCAACCGTATGGAGGACAGCCTGATTACTAATGAAGGAGCAATCGTCTCGGCAGGGTAGATTCTCCTGTGACTTTTCCTGAAACCTGAATACTGGATAGAAGATTATGAGGAAGAACCTTTCCCAACGAAGTCTGATGAACTGGACACTATGGTGCTTTTTTATCATGTGCTCGGTCCCTTTCGCCTTTGGAGAGATGAAAACGCCTGAAACCCACGTTGCACAGGTAATCCAATCATCACAAAGTGCCTTCACAAATATGGCACGTGAGTATGCTGAGGCCATGGCTGGGGGAAAGGTCGCCGAGTGGGCGGGATTTGACCTTGGGTGCCTGACCCGCCAGATGAATCTTGGGGGCTCTGCCGTTCCGGCACTAAATCATGAGATTCCTCAGAATTGCTGGAAAGACACCTTGGCTGCTCATCGAGAGCTGATCCGGGATGAGCCCGAATCAGGAATTTTTGGTGCCCTGGGGCGAGGAACCGGGTTAGGACTCATCCATGAGAGCCATCGGCATGCGGATTTTTGGAAAGACTATCCTCCGGCATTGGCGATCTCCCCGGCAATTGTACCTCAAGGCCAACAGGCTTCTCTTCCCCACGTGACTATTGCCGGCTCCCGGCCTTCCCGTCCAGGTGGCTTGCTCCTTGTGCCGGGACAGAACCCCGTCGAGGTACAAGTGGTGGAGGTGCATCTTCTCGTAACCTATCCGGACCCAATGGTGGCCCCTTTGGCCTTACGACCCGATGAACCCTGGTGGGCCAGTGGAGTCATCAGACGATATGGTCCTGTCCGAACACTTCTTGTCCGCTTTTTCGTGGTCAGTGGACTTCGAAATTATGGTTATGCCGTGGACTACGCGATCGTGAACGAGGCTCTCGTGGATGCCCCGCAACTAGCGGAGCCCGGCTCCCCTGGCATTCTGCCAGATTCCCCAAAATGGTGGGACCGGAATCAGGCTGCACAACTCTTTGAAGATGAACTGCGTCAGGCTCAACAAATGGTTTCGTATACTGACCGGCTTGGGAAGTATCGCCGGCTCTTGTCATTAGACCCCAATTACCCAGCCTTAAATGCGGCCTTAGGAGGCGATCTGTACCTCGCCTTTCTTCGCGAGGGAATGGCTAAAGGCGGAATCAACGCGCCGGATGAAGCCACACTCTTCAGACTGGTCGAATTGTACTGGAACCTTCAAGCTCAGACCTGGCGACAGGAATTTACCGAAGTGGCGACAGGCCACTCCCGTGCGGCGGATGCGTTCTTTGCCGCCATCCCCGCGCTAGAAATCGCGGTAAGAGGAACTGCAGGGAGCCCGGAATTGCGGCGAAATCTTGGAGCCTTATATCGCTGGAACAACGATTCGGCATCGGCCTTACACATCCACGAAGAACTGCTCAACAATGTCCCCCTCACGGATCAAGAACTTCGTGGGCAATTGTTGTTGGAAATTGCCTGGGATCGAATCCAATGGCTCTCCTGGAACCGGCGTTATGACCATCCATGGCTCGCCCAGGCACGTGAAGAAGCCAAAGAAGCCCTCCGTCTTTCAGAGTCTCCTCTGGATAAACTCGTTGCGGCGCAAGCGTCCCTGATCATCGAGACCTTATCGGTACCTCGCGACCAACAACGGCTCCAAGCCAGCGTCCAATTGTCAAGATCCCTCCACGATCAGATTACAGGGGTCACTGGACTCTGGCCCCATTTAATTGGAAATGATCTTGTGAAGTCCCTGTTGTCAGAGGGCACTCATACGATGATTCCGCCTCCTGCACGATCGCCTGAAGTGATGGACACCGCAGTTCACCATACGATCCAAGATCACAATATATTTCGAACTTGGAATTTCGACCAGGATGTGGTGGGGAGTGTGCCTTCCGGATTTACGGCAGGACCCACCAGTGAACGTGCCTTCGACACATGGCGGATTGAAGCGGATTCAACGGCGCCCGTCACTCAACAAATGGTGACCCAAACCGTGCCATGCTCGGGAAAGGGATGCTTCCGGATATTACTGGCCGACACACACATGTTTGACCAGCCGGATATCGTCGTGCATTTCCGTCAGGTTTCCTCGGCAGGACAAGGAGAGGCCGGCATCGTATTGGCAGCCCGGGACACCCGAAACTTCTATGCGGTAGCCGTGAACCCGGGAACAGGCCGATTGAGCTTGTATCGCATTCAAAATGGTGAGACAACCCTACTTGGAAGAGGGCAGGGGAAACTCAAAAAAGGATCGTGGCATGTTTTGCGGGTGCAGGTGGTCAATTCCGCCCATGTGGATCATCCTCGGTTAGAAATTTACCTGGATGGGTACGAGGCGCAGATGCCGGCTGTTGAACATCTGCAAGGCAGAGGACAGATCGGCTTGATCACCACAGAGGACATGGTGGCGCAGTTTGACCGGCTTCAGGCCATCGAGATGATCACGAGCCGCCCACTCTCAAAACCGGCGGCGTATTGATGATGGCCAGCAGATCAGACCAGACGTGGAACGGAAGGATCCCAGGGATGCGTACCTTCACATACTGATTGCAAGTCTTTCGTATATTCACATTGAGATGTTTCTGGTCCAATTCGGACCCTTTTAGTAACCCTGTCTGCTGAAGGAAGGTCATTTATGGCACAACACACGGTGACAATGATTCCGGGAGAAGGTACCGGTCCCGAGATTTGTGAAGCGGTACGAATGGTGATCGATGCCAGTGGCGTCGATATTCGATGGGAGTATGAGGAAATCGGACTCGATTGCCTTGACCAGCACGGCACGTTGCTGCCGGACAAAACTATTCAATCGATCGCCAAAAATAAAGTGGCCTTGAAGGGTCCAACAACAACACCGGTCGGCACCGGGCACAAAAGCGCCAACGTGACCCTTCGAAAGGTCTTCGATCTCTACGCCAATGTCCGGCCGGCCAAACTGATTCCTGTGGTGAAACGTCCCTGGGATCACATCGACATTCTGAATTTTCGTGAGAATACGGAAGATTCCTATGCCGCCATTGAACACATGGTGTCCGATGAGGTGGCTCAATGCTTAAAAGTCATTACCTGGCCGGGATCCTATCGCATTGCCGACTTTGCATTTCAATGGGCTCAAACTCACGGCCGGAAAAAAGTGTACTGCGTCCATAAAGCCAACATTATGAAAATGACCGATGGCCTATTCATGGATGCGTTCAAAGAGGCAGCCAAGAAATATCCAGACATCGAAACAGGCGATGTCATCGTCGATAATTGTTGCATGCAATTGGTTCGGAATCCTGCTCAGTTTGATTGTTTAGTGCTGCCTAATCTCTATGGGGATATTATCACCGACCTCTGTGCCGGGCTTGTCGGCGGATTGGGGTTTGCGCCGGGAGCCAATGTGGGGGACAACTGCGCGATTTTTGAAGCAGTCCACGGCTCGGCGCCCAAATACGCGGGACTCAAAAAAGTCAATCCTTCCGCCGTCTTGATCTCAGGAATCATGATGTTGCGTTGGCTCAAGGAGGAACAAGCCGCCAACCTGATTGAAAAGTCGATGTTTGCGGTTCTGGATGAGAAGAAACACGTGACATACGACGTGGGAGGAACGGCCAAAACGGACGAATATGCCCAGGCCATTGTGGACAAAATGGGAGTGATGGCCGGCAAGTAACCTCCGGCAGAGACGCTGGGGAGTTCAGAGCGATCAACAATTGATTGAATCAAACATCAGAAAGGAGACCTCGATGAATTTTACCGCTGAGGCAATCAAAACAAAGAAAAAGAAAACCGCTAAGTTAGTTGGCATTGACGTCTATATCATTACGGAAGAGGGCATTCCCCAATTCAAGGAGTTTGGCCCGTTCAAATGCGAATTCATTTCCAACCGGGGGACAAAAGTGTGGCCGGGGTATGTGAGTCCGGACCTGCTGATGGTGAATTGGTATCGATGCCGGTTTATGGCAACCAAGGATATCCAGGATGCCGATGTGACCACGTTTCTGGAGCAGTTCGGCCAGAAATGGTGGTGGTCAGCGGTCCAGAAATTGTGGACCTATGACGGTGAAGCCGGGTACAGCAAGGCGTACTGAGAAGCAACGCTTGGGACACCTGAGGGCGGCGCGGAGGAGACGCCTTTCCAACTGCAGATCAAACAACGGAGAGCGAAGTCATGCAAACCACGTTGAACCAGCCAAACATGGAAAAGACAATTGGTAAGGCCGTCTGTACATTCTGGAAGGATTTTCTCGGGTGGAAGCCTGACGAAGTTCAGGTTTTTCTTGCTGCAGACCAGATCATCGTCTCCTTGAGAGGAACGCTTGCACCCGCAGAACAGAAACTGGCTGCCACCTCCCAAGGCCGCATGCGTATGAAGCAGATACGGAGTGCCCTGCTAGATCAATGTCGCGATGGCCTCTTACAAGCCATCGCGACCTCAACCCAGACGGCGGTATATAGAACATTAACCTCTATCGATGTGTCGGCGAACGAAGAAAGATTTATTGTTGTGTTTGGGACCAATAAGGTCAAGGCCTTAACCCCTGATGATTAAGGGGGTTACTCGACCCATCAGAAGCCAGATGTGAGGATGTCCCCGTGAAGCACTTGCAACAGTTAGAAGATCAGAGTGTGTATATTCTGCGGGAGGCCTACAAACACTTCGAGCATCTGGCGATGCTCTGGTCGATGGGAAAAGACTCGACCGTCCTGCTTTGGCTCACACGGAAGGCCTTCTTTGGCCACGTGCCGTTTCCCCTCGTGCATATCGACACGGGCTATGAAATGCCTGAACTGATTGAGTATCGTGACCGGATCTGTCACGAATGGCGGTTACGCCTGGTGGTCGGGCAGAATCGAACAGCCCTGGAACAAGGGATGAACCACACCGTGGGCCGGGTGGCCTGTTGTACGGCCCTCAAGATCGAGGCGATGAATCAGGTCATTGCCGAGCAGGGCTATTCGGCAATTATACTCGGAATTCGATCGGATGAAGAAGGGACCAGAGCGAAAGAGCGCTATTTCTCACCACGCAACAAGCAAGGGGAATGGGATTTCCGCGAACAACCCCCGGAGTTGTGGGATCAATTTAAAACGTCCTTTCCTCAAGGGGACCATGTTCGCATCCACCCCCTTCTGGACTGGACGGAAGTGAACATCTGGGAATATCTTCAATGCGAACAGATCCCGCTTCCCGACATGTATTTTG
>Ga0209536_100003873_pt1 | contig 23816 bp, 18 predicted proteins | sample DeeMarSeWOR28_12_FD_187461 | JGI IMG/M metagenome (GOLD analysis project Ga0209536, IMG submission 187461) | Marine sediment microbial communities from White Oak River estuary, North Carolina - WOR-2-8_12 (SPAdes) (version 2) | ecosystem: Environmental > Aquatic > Marine > Intertidal zone >...
AAGAGTAAACAGTTTCTTACATGACTGAATGGGGATCCTGTTCTAAATAGAAAGGAAAAAAGATGAGAAACAGAAAAGGTTTTACGCTGGTCGAGTTGATGATTGTAGTCCTGATTCTTGGAGCCCTGGCGGCGATTGCCATTCCAAGGATTATCGGAGGCGCTGCCACCGCCAAGGCAAACGCCTGCGCAACTAATGTTGACATGATAAACTCGCAGATCGAATTGTATTATTCGCAAAATAGCGCTTATCCTGCGGACCTGCCGACATTGACAAACGACACTGCCTATTTTCCGGACGGCCCTCCTGTTTGTCCCGTAGATGGTTTACCGTACCCCGCTACACTGACTGCTAATAACAGGGTCGATGCCAGCGCGCACAATCATTAACAAAAAGTGGCCTTAGGAAAGTATAGTCAGACCATCGGTGCTGCAACGATAATAGGCATTCTGCTCGTTCCGGCACCGAATCTGGCGATTAAAACTTAGGGGGTTTGACATGATAATAGAAAGTATGACAATACAGGTGTTACATGTCGTTTTCCTGGCCCTGACACCAATGGAGCGATGGGGTGCCGCAGGGCAAGAGTTTGGCTTTTCCACAGTAGAGGGCTGGTTGACAGGTTTCGCGATAGCAGCTCTAATCATATCGCTGATGCTTGTGTTCTATCTAAGCGTTAATCACAAACGCTCCCTGGATAATTTCAGGCGCCAGATCGATGGAATTACAGCCGCCAACGAGCAACTGCGACAAGAAGTCGCCAAACTGAGTTAGCAGACGAGAGCCGGGATATTTGAGCAGATACCGCCAGTAGAATCTGAAGAATCTGCAGCAATCCAAAAAAGTTAGATGATAACTTATTGTGGCAGGCAGTCAGATGAGCAGTCTGACTGCCTTGTTTACCTGACTTCGAGCATAAGAATTCGTTATATGTTAGGCGTCATATCGGAGACCAAAATGCAAAATGGAGGCAAGGGATTCATTTCAGCAAGGCAGGCCGGCAGAAGAAAAGCTATCAGCCTTGTCGAGGCGCTCATAGTCGTATCGTTGATTGGCATACTTGCGGTCATAGCCGTGCCCAGGCTGAATACGGCCGTCATCTCAAGGTATAAAGCCGATGTCACAGCAAAAAAGATAGTTACTGACCTTCGTCGAGTACGCAGCCTGGCCATTTCCAACGCCGTGAATAATACCGAGGGCTTTGAACTGAGGCTGCTGGGCCCTAATCCTTATACCGGCTATGAAATTGTCAATCTTGATACTGCAGCGACTGTAGATTCTCACACCATCGATCCTGAAGTGACTGTCACGGGTACTGCAAGTGTATTCGATTTTGGGCCTCTGGGAAATTTGACGAGCACTTACACTCAGATTACCGTCTCTGCTGAAGGAAAAACATTTACAATCACCATTATCGGGGCAACAGGTACGATAAAATGCGTCGAGAGCTAACAATCGTAAATCATAAGTCGGAAATTGTAAATAGATACAAGGGCCTCACTCTCACCGAGGTTGTTGTTGCCTCCGCCCTGCTGCTTATTGCGATGGTCCCGATTTTGAAGGCCCTGACCAGCGCCCAGGTAAGTGCGGCAATAATCGAGCAAAAAACACGCAGCCTTATGCTCGCCCAGGCCAAGCTCGAAAACATAAAGGCACGCTCAATCTATAGCTACAACAGCTCTTTTGTCGAAACGAACACATCTTTCGAGGGATCATACCTGTGCACAGTGACCGACAGCGGTTCGGCTTCGGACCTTCGACAGATAACGGTCGAAGTCGGCTATGACCTCGACGGCAGCAGCACCCTCGAAGCACAGGAAGTTGACGTTACTCTGTCCACCCGCCTCGCAAGGAGATGGTAAGGACAAATCCTTCCCGGCAGGCATAAGTGTTATCGGTACAACATCGGAGCAGGAAATTAACTTATTTTTGATTGCTATAAAGGCCTATAACAATGCCGTCCGGATTCCAATTTGCCGGATTTAGGCACACTTGGCTTTTGCCTCATCTAATATGAGGGAAAGCCTAATGACAGCCCTTTTTGATGCCGAAATTAAGGATTGGTGATAATGGAGGAATTGTATATTTACATGAAGCACCGGGGCAATAAAATTCGGTTCTATCCGGCTCTAACGATGCTGGAGATGGTTATCGCTATAGCAATAATGGCAATAGTCTTTGCCGTATCGGTGCCGCAACTAAGGGCCTTGCACAACAGTTGGGACTCCAAAGCCGGCAACGCTGAGACACTCCAGAACGGCAGAGTTTTGAAAGACCACCTGCAACGCAACCTCTCATCGGCCACAAGAATAACCGCCGTAAGCGGCCAGGCCGATACCAACGGCTATATCGAATTCCTGAACAACGATGCAAACAGCGTAAGATACGATGTAAACAGCGCTACAGGTTACGTTCAGTTTGGTCCAGTCGGAAATCCGGCGGATCTCGCAGGTCCGGTCAGCCAATTACGGTTCACATGCTACGATGCTATCGATCTGGATACACCAATAACAGACGTCAATTCGATTCGCTTTGTGAAAGTCGAAACGACACTGTCAAATTCAGCCGATCTCGGCCGGGATATGACAATAGCCACACAGGCCTATATTCGCACCAATGCACTGCCTGCGCCCGGAGGTGGCATCAGTAAATTATCAGTGCCGTGGACGGAGTTTGATATTATCAACGGACAGGAGCCGGTCCTGGTAAACATGATCGGAACGAAATATCTTTGTACCTATCGTGGCGACCGTGATGACGGATGGGCCTGTAACCTTACGGTAAATACTACTGATTGGAGCATTGTTGCAACAAGTTTTCTGGAATTCGACACCAAAAGCGGTATAACGCCAAGTGTGGCAGGAATCAAAGACTCCCATGCCCTTTGTGCTTATCAGGGAGATAAAGGTGACGGCTTCGCCTGCATAATTTTCGAAAAAATACCAGGGACGCTTCAGAGGAGTGTGCCATTGGAATTTGATACTGCAGATTGTATTTATCCGGTATTGTCTAAAATATATACCCAGGGATATGATCATCATTTTCTTTGTGTATACTTTAATAATGCCTCATCTATTCGAACACTTGTCCTTACAGCTTCAATAACAGATACGGTGATGCAGTTGACCGATGGTCCAACGACCTCATTTACATGCGATCTTGTTTGTCAGCCGGCTCTTATAAGGATAGACGACACACATCATCTATGCGCCTACCGGGGCTCTAATCTAAGGCACTGGGCTGTTATCCTGACTGTCAATCCGTCCGACTGGACTGTAAGCACGGAAACACCCTTTGAGGTTACTCCCAGCCTCTATGCTTACGAACCGGCACTGGCCAGGATAGACGACACACACTATCTTTATGCTCTTACCAGTAATATTGGACAGGGCTGTGTTGCAGTTATAACAATTAATACCAGCAACTGGACAATCACTAAAGATACAGCTTACGATTATTACCAATTCTCCGAGGCGGCCAGCAACATAGAACTTTGTCAAATTGATAGTACAAGTTTTCTGTGTGCCTATACAGGAGGGGGGAGCGGGCTAGCGACCATCTTTACCATCAATCCCGGCGACTGGTCTATGAGCCACACGGCACCTTTTACATTCGAGACCAGTTTCTGCTCGGAGCCAGTGCTTTTTAAGGTAGATGACACACATTATCTCTGTGCGTATGCCGGTTTGGATAATGATGGCTATGTGGGCGTTTTAGGATTAAGCGGCGGAATCATGCCATAGAAAAGAATATGAATATGATTGGAAAGCTTAGACATAAAGGTTCGGCCTTGATATTAACTGTTTTTATAGTAGCACTGCTGGCAGCAGTAGTCATGGGCATGCTGCAAATAAACACAGAAGAGATTCAGATTATGCGGAATCAAATCTATACCGTCGATGCCCTGGCAATTGCAGAAGCCGGATTAAACGACGCTTTCTCCAAGATTCGAGCGGATTCAAGCTGGAACGCAGGTTTTATGGATAAGGCCTTTAATAGCGGCTCGTACACTGTGACCGTCGGAGGAATCTCGCCGAGCCTGACGATTATATCAACCGGCACTTCGTCACAGGGTTTTGTTGGCCGGGTGGAGGCCGAAGTAACTGTGGGAGTCGACTTTCCTCATCTAATAAGAATTGATTCGCTCAGGTTTAATAACAATTGACATCAGAAAGGCTGATTATGCATAACCAGGTGGCACTGGGAATAGATATTTCAGACAGGCAAATTAGTATGGCACTGCTTAGGCGAGACAAGAACGGAGTCCAGGTGCTAAAGGCCGACAGTGCGCTTGTTCCCGAGGGTACGATAAAGCACGGCTGCATCGATAAGCCCGAAGTCCTTATCAAAGCCATAAAGGAGCTGAAATCTCACAACAATATCCGGGCAAAAAAAGCTGCGATATCTTTACCTACAGAGTCTACGATTGTCCACATCCTGGATGCACCAAAAGGGGCCCCGAATAATATCGGGCAGTTCGTTCAAAACGAATTCAAAAGCTACGTAGCTTTATCGGGTAGAAAAATTGCCTTTGACTACTGTGGGATCAAGTCAGGCCAGGGAGTGGCAACCCGTCTGCTTGCGGTTGCGGCCGATAGAGACGAATTAGCTATGTTTAACATGATATGCCGACGGGCGCATCTTGATGTTGAAGCCATAGAGCCGCCAATACTTGGCTATTTCAGAGCCCTCTTCGCTGAAAGAATAGAAGGAAGATTTGATAGTAATGTGCTTATTGCCGTATTAGAAAGTGGCATCCTAACTCTGTGCGTATTTAGAAAACAAACTCTGGATTTTCTCAGAATGGAAGCTAACAGCGGGGAAAATGCTGAATCCGGCGAGTTGTGCCGGTGGCTCACAGATGAGTTAAATGCAATCATTCAATACTATGATGTCGAAGTTGAAGATAGCTCCGGAAAGTGGGAGGTCACAATAGTCGCCGATAGCGTACAATTACCTGAGGAGGCAGAGGCCTCTTTGAAGGCCACGATTGAGAATGCCGATTTGGAAGTCAGGACGAGGCAAAACGCCTGCCGGGACACAATTGTTGACCATAAAAATTGTAAAGGACAACCGTCGACACTTGCCATCGGATTGGCCATGGGACTGCTGAGTGTGCAGAGGACTGGTTTAATAGTTAATCTCGTACCTCCGGAATCTGCTGAGGTTAAGGCCGTTAAAAAGCAACTCGCACTCACAATCGCCGCAATTGCCGTGGCGATCCCGTTGTTTATGCTGGTGGTTGGTGCCGGTTTCAACCAACTGGCTGACAAGACCAAGAAGAACATCGCCCAGAGCGTGCAGGCAGAGATGTCGCAGGACATGAAGACCCTGTTTAAAGAGAGGCAGTTACTGGAGCGACAAATCGAACTACTATCGAAAAGACCAGATGAATTGAACGATATTTTAGGTTCGCGTCCCAATCTGGACTGGGCGAAGATTCTGGATGACATCAGGATCCAAACACCGGAAGAACTGCGCATAACCGCAATGCAAAGCACCGGCAATGCCGAGATAACCCTTGAAGGTTCGGCGCTATCATACGAGGCGATTCGTTTGTTTGTCAAAATGCTCAACGAATCGGATTATATTAATGCCGCTTCTCTTACCGAGACAATAAAAACAGAGGAGTCGGGCGGATTAGTCATGTATAAAATCAATTGTGCCCTGGTTATAGAAGAGAGTCAAAGCTGATGTTGTATTACAACCTTTCCAAAGTGAGCAGTTCGAAAAGAAATGCCACATCAGCGGCGCTGATTGTGATTGCAGCATTTGCAATGTACAACTGGATGGTCACACCACAGGCCTCTTATCTGTCATCGGCAAAGGGCTATGAGTCCACCATGGATAAGATTCTGGAGCAAAACAAGAGTATAACAGAGCAAATTGAGATCAAGAAAAAGCGGTTGCAAGAGTTGCGTGAAAATTCCGCCCAACTTCAGAGTGTGCTGTTTACACATGATCATGCAAAAGGATTTTTCAGTGATTTACAAGTAATTTCCGAACAGGCAGGCTGTACAGTCCATACCATTAACCTGGTCGCTAGTGAACAGGATCCTGAGAACGAGCGTTTAGGTGTGATGACCAGGAGTGCAACGCTTAGGATAGTAGGAGTCTACAGAAATATGGTGAGATTGATAGAGAGGCTCCAAGCCCGCACTGAAAAGGTCTGGATAGATGGCATAGTAGTACAAATTATCGATCCTGATTCGGATAAAGCCAGATGTGACCTTACTATTACAATTTGTCAAATTATAGACAAGGATATCTTATGAATAACCAGAAATATACAAAAACATTATTCTTCTATATCATAGCAGCCATTGGCTTATCGTACGTCACGGTACAATTGGAGCCAGCGCTTAGTGCAGAGAGCGGGCTGCTGCCGGTCGGCCGAGATAATCCTTTTGCAAAAATTACCAGACCTACAAATCCCAACACGTTAACAACTTTGCTTACTTCTTCAAGTAATAACGAGGACAAACCGGAATTGTTTATGCGCACTGTAATGCTCAAATTTCTCGATGCCAAGAGCCTTCAACAGGCCGTTGAGAAAATGTGCTCTGAATTTGGCACCGTAGCAATCAATCAAAAGAACAATTCCTTGATAATATGCGACACAAAAGAACACCTTGCCAGTATTTTATCTGAAATAGAGAAGGCCGACAAAACACCACAGCAGATTATGATAGAGGTAGTTATTGTGGATGTTCAATTGCGCGATGAAACCGAAATCGGCGTTAATTGGGATCTCCTTTCAGATAAAAATTATGATATTATATACAGACAGAACTTCACGGACCGCCTCGGTTCCACTATTGCGGATGCCGAGACTATCGGGAATGCTACGGCATACAACACTATAGGCCTCGGCGGGGACTTCAGCGTAATTAGCGGAACAATTCGCAATGTTATTTCAATGTTACAGAATAAAAGGGACGTCGAGATTCTCGCAAGCCCAAGGGCCATGATGGTCAGTGGAGAATCCGCCAATATCAAAGCTGTTGAAGAAATACCTTACAGTGAAGTTAGTGACACTGCCGCTGGCGGTGCAGGAGCAATTACATCTACTAAATTTAAAGAAGTCGGCGTTAATCTTCAGGTAAGTGCAGCTATAACAGACGGGAACAACATTTTTCTGACAGTTGATACAGAACAGAATGTCATGACAAGTGAGAGCACGACTGGGGTACCTGTAGTCGATACAAGAAAAGCCACAACATCACTCATGTTGAAGGACGGTCAAATAGTCGTTATAGGAGGCTTAAGACGCCAGGAAACAACAAAAGAAGTCGATCAGATCCCAATTCTCGGTGACATTCCACTGGTTGGTCTTTTGTTCAAATATACTAATACTGTGATAAACAATACCGAGCTAATCGTGTTTCTCTCGCCGCATATCTATAAGGAAGGAGAGCCGATTCCCAAGGACATGATGTCAAAATTCAACGAGATAACCGATAAACCAATGCTCTTATTACCTGAGGAGGCCAAAGTAAGAGAATATCGCGATCAGCTTGATAAGAGTGTTAAGGAACAGACTGCTGCTATTGAACTGTTAGAGCAGAAAATTGCCGAATGTGAGCAGATGGAGGAAGAATTGAAGCAATACCACGAGCGCCTTGAGAAATCCATGAAAGATCAGGCCGGTACCAACGAACAGCTCCAGCAGGATATCGCCAAATTTAAACAGGCTGAGGCTGAATTAAAAGAGTACCGTGATCAAATTGACCGACGTATTCAGCAGCAGAATGCAGCCAATGAAAAACTCCAATTACAAATCAGCGAAGGAAAGGAGGCAGAGCGTGACTTGGAAGAGTATCGTGCCAAACTCCAGAAGCATCTTGAGCAGCAGGCTGCCAGTGCCGAACAAATCAAGCTCGAAATCGCCAGGCGTAAACAGGCCGAGAGAGACGTCAAGAAGGAAATGCTGCTGGAAAGGATAAATGCGCTGAAAAATAAGGGAGATGATGATTCTATAAAAGAACTTCTGTCGACTTTGGCTTCGTTGGACGATATTCTTAGTCAGGAAATACAGGAAGCTTTGAGTTCCTCAAAAAAAGTGTTAGTAAACGAGGATGAGGGCAAGTAGCCCTCCCGGGCGCTTCAAGAACCGGTATGTTTTGATAATTACCTTGGTTATAGAAAGCAATTCCGTATGTTCCTGCTGTCTTTCAGGCCTCAACTACGTATCTATGCTAATGGTATGAAACTTATCAAAGGGTGAAAGTCTGACAGACGATTTTCAGATCTGTCGCTTATGACTTTGTTGTATTGCGGTGAGTAATTTTCTACATTTCAATCCGAGGTTTTTCCTAATTTTATGGCCAATTCTGACCGATTAAAACGTTTGAAGTCATTTGATAGAAAGTAGTATCCTGTGAATCAGACAGGGATTTTAAGGACCGGTGGGAATGTTCGGAGCGTTTAAGTCTAATAAAAAAGCCGCCCCAGCTAGGATACTCGTCGTTGACGACGAATCCGACTGTCTGAGCATCATCCAATGCCGCCTTGAATGGTGTAACTATGAGGTTATCACCGCAAGCAATGGAGCCGAAGGGCTCCAAATTGCAGAAAATGAAAATCCGGATATAGTTCTGCTTGATACTAACATGCCTGTTATGGACGGCCATGAGATGCTCGTTCGCATGAGAAAACATCCAATATTAAAAGACACCCCTGTAATAATGGTCACAGCGATCTGCGGAATGCAGGATATAGAAGCAGCCGCTGCTCTTGGCATTGCAGACTATATTACCAAGCCGGTTGATTTCACAAGTCTGCTTGAGAAGATTTCCAATATTTTGGGAAACGGGCTGTCCAAATCCACAAAAAATTGATTGTACGATTCATTGAATATGGTTTCAACTTTTCAGGTTCCGGACCGAGCCGATAATTTGGTACTCGAAATGGAATGCTCCCCCAAAACTGGTCCAGTCTTTATGAGAGGATAACCGAAAGTAGAAGTATATTAAGGAATTCTCTCATGAAAAAGAAGTTTAGTGGCCCCCAGATTGTGGTAAAGTTGAGGCAGGCAGAAATTCTGATGGTTCACGTCAAGTGAAAAAAACTTTCTCCGTGCAGAGTTTGATATTTAATTTAAAAATAAACTTGACATTTCTATAGGCAAGTCAGATACTAGTAATAGCGACTATGGCATCCGATTCCTTTGAGTGTTCGACTTGCGAATCTGGTCTTGTGCAAATGTTTTTTCTTGAGTTGGGCGATAAAAAAAGCAAGTCGGCTATTTTAACATACTGATAAGGTCAGTATACTTTCGTCTGACCAGGATAGGAAGTGGCCCATGCACATTCGTAATCACGAGGACATCATCAAGACTGCAGGGCATGTGTTTATCAGAGAAGGGATTCCATTTCACAATATTTTTGCGAAATGGTAACCAAGATGCATTCGTCAGAGACGTGTGCAGTTTGGAGGTCATGTGTCTTGAAAAGAAAGTGCATACTTGAAGCGAAGGATCATAATCGAGACTTCAAAAAGGAGATGCCCATGGAATCACAATACAAAGGAGACTGGAATAGGATTGGAGAGCTGGAAGAAGTACGGATACCCGTCCGTACAAGCGTACGTTTCTTCCGGTGTTAATTCGGCGGTATTTACTATTAGAGGTGTAGAATGGAAAGAGAGAGAGATGGAGAAAAGAAACCAAGTCCCGAGGTGCAAGCATTCGCAAACGTACTTGAGCAGTGGGCAGCAGAGGGCCCCAAACGTCAGCAGAAGCAGCAGCTCTTGAAGTGGCTCTTATCCCGTTGCGAGTCGCGCGAGTTCAATGATCCCAATAATCCGCGCGGATCCAAGGGCTCCGAGGAGAACAAAAATGTAGCTAAAAAAACAGTTGCCGAGGGTAGCAGAATAAAGGAGGCTGTGACGCGTGCATTGGCAAGCTACAACCCTGAGTCACCTACGAGCGGCTTTATACAAAGTACAGACATTTGGCCGAAAGCATACGGTGATATTTGGCCGAAAGCGTACGGTTACATTTGGCCGAAAGCGTATGGTCAGTAGCAGCGGACCTGGCCTGCAGAAAGTTGCAGCAAACTGGTGTTGATGTGCGTCGCAAGTCACGAGTGAGAAGTTGCTTTAGTGAGCAGGACATGCATTACCTGGCAGAGAGTCTGAGCAAATACGCGCTTACACTGCCGGAACATGAGAAGAGCGTTGTTTTTAAGATGCTACTGCGAGCTATGGAGCCGCTGGATCGTTTTCTTTACCTCAGGACATCGGATCTTCTGAGCCCCAATGAAGAAGCCGTCCTCCATTTGCTGGAGGACAGTTCAACAAGAGCGCAACGTCCTTCGATGGCCGATTTGTCGCTGATAGTCAAAGCAACGCGGCAGTGTACGCTGCGATGCGTGTACTGCCAAGATCGGCGAGGAAGCAGCAGGCAGGTCATGAGCTTTGAAGTGATGGCATATATGATTGCTCGCGCTCTTGCAGATCACGAGCATGTACGTTTCATCTGGCACGGGGGAGAGCCGACTTTGCTGCCAATCTCCTTTTATGAGAAAGCCCTTCTGGTACAAGCACGCCTTCGGCGACCGGAACAGAATATCAGAAACTCCTTCCAGACCAACGCGACAAAACTGACAACAGCGTGGGCCCGTTTTTTCCGGGAAAATAACATCCAGGTGGGAGTCAGTATTGACGGGCCTGCACATCTCCACAACAGCCACCGCAGCTACCGCTCTGGCAAAGGCAGTTACCGGCACGTGATTCAGGGATTGAATCTCCTGAGGGAGTATGAAGTCCAATTCTCAGGCCTTGTTGTAGTTGATGAAAGGACACTCAAGTTCGGAGCGCGAAGACTTCTCGATTTCTTGGTAGGAAAAGGCATTCGGAGTTTTGGACTTCTTCCCGCTAAGCCGAAAAACGAACCAGCGGCTAAACGTGGGACCACAACATCGCACTACATTGAGCCTGCAAGGGTAAATGTGTTCTTGATGAACCTTTACGATGCTTGGCTCGATCGCGGTGACCGGGATGTGAAGATCCGAGAGCTGGAGGCGTTGAAGGCGCATATTAAAGGTGTGTCAGCCCGGTGCTGTACACTAAGTGGGGAATGCTGGGGTCACTATTATATGATCGAGCCGGACGGCAACGTGGCGGTATGCGATGTATTCTCGGGCGACCCCCGATACAATCTGGGGAACGTCATGAACGACAGTTTCATGGAATTAGCAAACAGTCAAGGACTACTCCAGTTGAAAAAGGAGCATCACGACGCAATTGAAGCAATGAGAGGGTGTCCCGAATTCCTAGTATGCAAAGGCTGGTGTCCCCACGAGCGGTATGTCTCGATCCGGCATAACAAATTACACAGCGATAATTGCTGCGGACTTCGGGACTTGATAGCTCATATCCGCAATCGGATGGCTGACGAGCCTAAAATGTTTTCACGGCCAAAGCTCATCCCCAGGAAGAGATCACAAAAGCCGAAAGGAGAAGTAACTCACCGGGTCTTGCTCGGGCCGAAGATCGATTTACACGTCGGTGTGCATAACGCATTTGCAAGACTGCTTAGCCCGAATTTCCAATACAGCAGAAGAGATTGTGTACACTCATTCGTTATGGCTGATGAGCGGCATAAGTCACCATTCGGTTCGTTCCATTGGGGAGAGTTTGCTGACTTTGGACCTGGCCAGGCAATTGTCCACGCAGCAAGGTGGCCTGTTTTGAATCGCAAATCGTGGGTTACAGACACGGATGATTTCGTCTATCCAGTTGTGTGCGGGCGTCATTTTCTGAGTCCGGACTTTAGAAAAGCATTTCGTGGAGAATGGTCAACGGAATTGCAGAAAAACATCCTCAAGAGAGCAACAAACATGCTGACAGCATACGTGCATCCGAGCTGCAAAGCTATTTTCTACCGCAGTGAGTTCACAGTCCGCGATGCCCGTGTATGGTTAGGGAAGATTGGCGCCGGAGAGCTTGGAGAAAAGTACCTTTCGAAAATCCGAGTACTCTATCCAGCACACGAAAGTTGTCCGGCAGAAGTGATGAAGGTAAAGTGGAGCAAGAGTGGACCTCTTACGGTAGTGTTCTGCGGAAGAGATTATGAGAGCAAAAATGGAAAGATGGCCCTGGAGATATTCGGCCGCTTATCACGTGAGTTTGCTACAAACCGATTCGTGTATATAGGAAATGTTCCGCAAAAGGAACTACGAAGGTACCCCAATCTACCAAACTCTGTAGTGCTTCATCAGTCTCTTCCACACAAGCAGATCCTGTCGGTTCTGAGTGAAGCGCATATTCTCTTTCATCCTTCGAAGTTCGAAGGACTGGGCATTATATTTTTGGAGGCAGCCGCCGCCGGAATGGCAGTTATTACGGCGACTGGCGGTGCCATGCGACACGTCGAAGAGCTGTTTGGCACAGGTGGTGCGATGTTAGTTGACCGTAACAATGTTGAACAGTCCAAGGAGGCGTCCGTCTTCGAATCTCACCTTCGGTATATACTGACGAATCCAGGCGTGTCGAAAAATTTGGCCTACCACAACTACAACCTGGTGACCATTGGAAAGCTCTCACCTGAACGAAGCCGGAGAGTTCTGCTTGATGTGTACGAAAATGCGCTGGAAAATCCCGCGGAAACACCTCTGACCCTCGGAGAAATTCCTTACAGGGATGGGATGCTGTTACGGCTCAACTGCGGTCAACTGAATCAGGAGGAACTAAAATACCGCCAAGAGGTCAATGTTGACCAGGTACGAATCCTTCTCTGAGAGTACTCCGGGGTGGGTGGATGTTACCTATTTTGAGGCAGAGACCTTCAATAGCTTATAGGAGATTTTCCTGTTTCTTTGCATCGAGCTTACTCATTTTATTTGGTAGCCTTGTCGTTTAATGCCTCTTTTGTAATCAAAATATGTTCGTGACGAAAAAAGTCTGGTGTCCGAGATTCATGCTTGTTATAGGATTTTAATATCATTACATAACCAGGATTTGCTATAGTGGTGATAAAAAGATTACTGATGGGCAAGTTCCTATAATTTCAAGTTGTTTCCTTCCGTTCTTGCGCTTACGGCAGGTCAATAAGTTTCATTGTAACAGCTCGTTTAACAAGTTCAACTGAGCTATCGACTCTGAGTTTCTTCATTATATGTGCGCGATGGTTTTCAATGGTCCTTAAGGAACGATGGAACAATTGCGCTATTTCCTTGTTACTCATCCCATTTACGATTGATTTTAATACTTTAATTTCGGTCTCGGTCAAAGGCTGGCTTGGATATGAATAGAGAGGTGTGCTCAATTTAAGTATTGATTTAACCTTATGTGATGAAGTCTCTTTTAAAAAACAGAGAAAAAATATTTTGCTAGATAATGTTAATGGAATCGAAATAATATCAGCATAAAAAAGATCGCCGTTTTTTCTCCTGATCGGTACATCTTTGCGAAATACCAACTCTCCGCTGACTTGTTTTTCAAACTGTTCTGTGAATTGGCTTGAGTCTTCCGAGGGACAGATGCTCTTGATTTCCAGACTTGCAACATCCTCCACACCATAACCGAGCATTTGACAAATTGCTTTATTGCCGGCTACTAATCGTTTTGCTTCTAAGTCTGTGAGAAACACTCCCTCGGTAAAATTATCAAAAATCCTCCTAAATCTTCGATCAAGTTCCTCTGGCCCGCTATCTGTTATGTCACGTTCAACTTGTTCTGACCGCGAGATACGACTGCGTGTAACATCTAACTTTTGCAGAAGTTCTTCTTTGGCCTTCCACTCCTCCGTCATCAGCCTCTCCTTTTACTCAATTCATCACTTTTATATTGAGCGTGCTGCGAATTTATATATTCTATGAAGACCTTGCTTTAGCTACAATTAGCAGCAATCAAAACTATGTCGTTTAACATTTTATTAATAGATTAACTTGTAGTTGTCAAGGTAAAGTTTGAAGATTTTTTTAATAAATGTAATTTCCAGTATATTTTGCCTAAAAGCAAACCATAGCTACTGTTAGCTCATGTGAAAATTGACAAATCCGACGTAAAATACTTCTGCAGGGCCTATTTTAAATCTATAGGGAACCAATTGTTGCGAGTACTCTAAAACGAAGCTGTTGTAATCTGAGATTTCCCATATATACTCTTAAAAACCATAATTTCTCCATTCGTTGCCAACAAATATAAAAGAAATCGACATAAACTGTCAAGCATTATCATTTCAGGGCGGGATTTGATAAGCAGTTGCACAGAAACGGGGATTTTTAAGGCTTGTCGCTCTGCCAATCTCAGTTCTTCTATAGACCTCAACCGCCCTCATTTTGACGGATTCAAGTTTTTCAGTAAATCCAAACATTATCCTGAACTAATCGGCACGGATTTCAAATGATGAATCTTTTCAAGGATTTCACGGAACAGTGATTTCGACACAAGAACCTCTGCCATCTGAAACGTAACATAGCGAGCGTGACATACGACCTTGGCTCCGATCTTGACGAGCTTTTCCCGCATGGTTCGCAGTGACCAGTCATTTATGGACTTGGGCAGTGCCAAACGTCTCAGGAAGTTGCCGATATTATACGCCAGAGCAAATAGCTGAAGACGGACCTGATTATCCATAAAATCATGACAAGAAAGCCGTGTCCAGTTCAAGGCGTACTTACCTTCCTTAATCCACTGCTCGGCTGTGCCTCGCTTGTTATAGAACTTCACAACATTACTTGATTTCCACCGGAGATTCGTAACTATGAAGTTGACGCTTGGAAATAGCTCTCCCGTATGCCACTCTATCTTAGCAACGACCCTGCGAGGGATTTCCCAACTGGCTGCTTGATACCGAAAGCTGTGATAGTGGACAATCGGCTTCTTCGGCGGACGTCCCACAGGCCGAGTCAGCAAATGCTTGACTTTATCGTCCAGAATCTGATTCCCCTTCAAGCGGATGGCATAGAAGTAATGCTCCTCTTCGAGGTATCTGTAAATATTGGGATTAGCAAAGGCTGCATCGCCACGAAAAAATCTCAGGATGTCATAGGCTTGATAACGATTTACAATTGGTTCCAATAGACTTCGCCAGTCGTCGGCACTGTGAACATTGCCATTCCGGAGAAGGGCTCGCTCCAAATCGCCAAATTGATTGAAGCAGAACAACGGATGATAACAGGTGCATCTAAAAAATCCATTGTAAGAAGAGCCTTCTTGATTGCCGTAGGTCGGACTAACAGAACTGTCCATATCAAGTATAATTTTCTTGAGTGATTTTCGCTGGTGTACTCGATCAACCCATTTGCCTACGAGGTTCATCAGCAACTCCAGATTCTTGGGCTGTGTCAGTATCTCTGTTTCAAATCTGCTCATGACACTGGTGGAAGCGGCTGAACGTTCCACGGCCCTGCCCCCGGCAACATGCCGCATCGCCGGATCGACAGCCAAACGTTCAGCATCATTTGTATCGTCGTAACCTGCGAGTCTGCTATATATCGATTGCCTCAGTAACGCTGCAAGGCCGTGCCGTGTGTTCTTGCCCGTTCGGATGTCACGCAGCTCTGAATCGACAGATGAGGTTAAACCGAGTGCATTATCAAGCTCCCTATAGGCAAGCAACCCTGCATCACTGGTCACCTTCGTGCCATGAAATTCGAGCCTAAGTCTGCGGTTAAAATCGAGCCTCAGCGCATCCTTGCGTGTTTCACCCATTAGGTTCTCCTGTAACAGATAATCAAAACTGGCTTGAATGGTCTCCATAAGCTCTATACTATCTAAATCCTGTTCAATTGTCACGGACTATTTGGGAAATCCGGGGTAATACAGACTCAAGATATAAATTGTTGATATTGTTTATCTTCTTTAGATTGTCAATCCGCCCAAAAAGTCGGTCTATCAGTATGCAATAAGGAAAGTAATCCGCTGCATCCTCTTGGGCAACTAAATGATCCATTCGAAAAAGATAGACCAAGAAACTGCTGATCGATTCAAAGATAGGACAGCGCTTATTTAACTTTTTTGTCTGAGTGATATCAAGATAAAATCATTTTTCATATATCAATGTCACTCAAATGTTACTATGTTCTGTCTGAAAACGCAATTTTGAAATATCTTTCAATCATCGCCAACTTGAACATTGCGAGGAAGCTCAGTGCGAGCTTCTCGAATCGAGTGGCGATTCGACGGCATTCTTTAAGCCAACCAACACATTGTTCAATAACCGCTCGGCGACGATAGCTCTGTTTGTCGAAGTTGTTGTGCTGATACTTCTCATTGGATTTCCGCGGGATCACCGGTCGAATGCCATGGGCATGAAGCCAATCTCGAATACGATGAACGCTGTAGGCTTTATCACCGGCCAGTTGCTTAGGACGTTTACGTGGTCGCCCAATTGGCTGAGGGATACCTATACCATTAAGGACTGTTTCAACTTGGCCCGACTCATGCTTTTGTCCGGCCGTTACTTCGACGGCGAGGGGCACTCCTGAGCTGTCAGTAACCAGGTGGAATTTGCTACCGAATCCGCCTTTTGAGCGGCCCAGAGCGTGGTCTTCGGGTTCATCGCAGTATTTTTCGAGGCTTTTTTTGAAGCGCCTGCAGAGGCCCTGGATGCCCTGACACTGGAGCCATCGATGCACCAAAGATTCCAGTCGATTTGGCCGTTTCGATCCAGATGAATTTGCAAAGCCTGTAATATACGGTCGAACGTTCCATTGTCTCGCCAGTGGCAGAAATAGTGATAAACTGTCTTCCATGAGCCGAATCGCTCTGTTAGGTCTCGCCACGGAGCACCCGTACGAAGAATCCAAAGGATGCCGTTGAGCATCAGACGTGGATCCTTGGGTTTGCGTCCGGTCTTGGCGGTATGTTTGGGCAATAATAATTCGATGGATTCCCATTGTTCGTCGGTTAATTCGTGTCGTTTCATAGTGCCGACCTCCATGTCTTTTCTTAGGAGTATCGGCAATCTCAGCTGTTTTCAGACAGAACCTAGTAATCACGGCCGTCACGATATATGTAATTAAATACTATTTATGCCTACGTGTAACATCCATGTTGAGTTATTTTTGGAGCAATCGAAGTTGAGTAGTGGTTCGACATGAACAATTAAGTGATGTTATATTTTTAGCCTGCAAGTTCCACAAAAACTACATTGTCCAATAAAATATATTTATTTTAAAGTGACATAAACCAAGGAAAATATAGACATAATAGCATTTTATCTTCTTGACAAAAAATCCTGTTTGGAAAATATATTAGTTCAGAAGGCATTTGTGGGAAACTCTTTAGTGCGGTCTTTAAAGTAACTACTTCTGAGTGACTTCTCCCTAGGCTGTCTGGATTTTTCCGCTTATTACTTACAGACGTGAGAAACGTAAATGCAAAGCTCATAATATCCATTCCCTTAATTTGGATGAACTTCGTGTACGTTGTTCCCTTTGTGGTATCAAAGATACCCTATAGTCTGCCGTCTGAATAATCCAATGAAAGGAAGTCATGCTGAACCACTGGCGGGGAAGGAGTCTGCCTGTATGTCAAAATCGAGACAACTTTTACTCTTGAGTTTGAGTGAAGATGAAAATACAAAGGTTTGTCGTTATCAAAAATGTGCTGCTTTAATTCCCGGCAAGAGCTAAGTTCGGGGATATGTTATTAATAATATATATTCGTGATTATATCAAACTTTATCGACAACTCTCTCGTTCTAGCCTCGGAGGCATCCTTATGTATACAGTTTGTATATTTGGAGATTTATAACTAACAGAATGAGTTACTTAAACAAGATGGAATATGACCAGAATGGGTTGAATCGCGCTCTTTGAGAATCCGAAAGTTTAAAAAGATCTGATTCTAAGTAAGGTAGTGGTGAAACGACAAATTTGACCAAAATGTTTGTATGAACTCATTATTACTCCGTTTTTTCATATGATTTTTCCCGAAAAAACAAGTTTTTTTATATAACAAATGCCTGTTATTAACGCAAAAAGCGGGGTAAGTCAAGAAATAGTAAAAAATGAGTAGTCACCGCAATTGATAAGCTTACAGATTACTACATAATCCAATATGTAAATCGATATAAGGATGTGTGGGTTTTAAATTTTTCTTATACTACTATCTACAGTAATTTCGCGTTACTGTGATACTGACAATGGAGAAGGATCCAAGGATTGGATATCAGGAGAAAGGATTAAGGATTGCTTGCGAGAGCGGATCAAAGACCATGTGCTTCATTGACACTTCTTTGTATAAGGAAGAAGTCAAGGTAAAACAGGAGCAAGTCAAGATTGCAGTAATCGTTGGAGGCAAAACTTTCGTACTCTCGCTTAGTCAACGTAAATCACTGCTCGGTAATCCACTTTTCCGGTTCTGGAAGGGGGCAGGAGTACGATTGGTATCTGGAAGATATATTGTGGCACCGTAGAGAAATCAGACGACAAACAGAGAAAACTAACTTTTCCCTAAGTTTCGAGAGTTTCCTGTTTACTTGCAAAGCGCCGTTGACAAGTTCATACTTGGTAGAGGCAAGGAAATAATACACTCGAACCGTAACAAGGATATTAGAAACCTAAAGGCATTCATTCATTAGTGCAGGAAAATAAGTACGTGAATGGAGAAATTGATATCAAGCTGTTGAAGGAAGACCAGAGATCTGTGAAATCTCTGACTCATACTCAGATAAGAAAAATGCTTTCAGCTTTTAAACCCTATCAAATGATGAGGATGAGGATTCTTTTGGCCTTGGGTACAGGCTTGAGAGGCGGTGTTGGACACAAAACCCAACCTTGCACATATATTTCCGAAGACTCTTCTTTTTATACTAAATTCATTCACAATGCTTTTTGAGTGAGTACAAAATGCTGCCAGCATATAGAGCTCCTCAGTTCCTTTTATAGGGTGCAAGAAATTAGTTTTCAGTAAGCCAGAAAAGGTAGATTCATGTTCATAAAAATGTGGCTCACTATTATTACAATAGGGATTCTCCTTGGCCTGGCTATTGCAGTTTGTGTAGAGCCACAGGAAATTCCGGTCAGTCAGTTTAGTGGCGATGCTGAGGAATTCACCAGCATCACCATCAGAGCCGATACTGATCCTGAGCCAGACAAGCAGTTCATAGTGAGTTTGTTGTATCCAGCCGATGGGAGCGCAGATGTGGGCCTAGCTTCAACTACCGAACAAACCTTTGTAAGCAAAGCCATCGACCTTAGAATGGATTGGCCAATGTGGAGGTACGACGCGAATCGCAGCGGGGCCAGTCCTATCGCGTTACCCCCGGCTCTCTATCTGCAATGGGTGCTGATACTACCCCAATTGGAACCGGCCTGGCCAGACGAAGACAGGATCACTTTCGACCATTACTACGCGCCGATTGTCTTGGGCCATAAGATGTTTGTCGGCTCATCGTGCAATGACAGCGTTACAGCCTATGACACTGACACAGGAGCCGAAATCTGGCGCTTCTATGCAAACGCGCCCATCCGCATGGCTCCCGCGGGCTGGGTGGACAGGCTGTTTGTCGCCTCTGATGATGGTTACCTTTATTGCCTGAACGCTGAAGATGGTGCGCTATTGTGGAAGTTTTGCGGAGCGCCTACGGCCCGAAAGGCTCTTGGCAATAAACGCCTGGGTTCGATCTGGCCAGCCAGGGGAGGACCCACCATACTCGATGGTAATGTCTACTTTGCTGCCGGTATCTGGCCTTTCATGGGTTCGTTCATCTATGCCTTGGACGCAGCGACAGGTGAAGTTGTCTGGGTAAACGATGGAAGTGGTTCCATCTATATGCCTCAGCCATACGTTGGTTCAGAATCATTTGGTGCCCTCGCGCCCCAGGGATACATGGTAGCTATCGGTGACAGGTTGATTGTTCCTAATGGTCGGGCGGTCGCTGCGGGGCTTGACAGGAGCACCGGGGAACTTCTCTACTTTCATTTTCAAGATAACAATCATAACAGCACGAACCATGTTGCAGCTCTCGGTAACACTTTCAACAACTGCAACAGTTTATTTAGCATTTTCGATGGTTCGAAGGTCGGTTCCCTGACCGATGGAGCTGTGAGGACTGTAGGCAGAGATTATGTAGATGTCTCAGGAAGAAGGGTCTTCTGCAGTGCGGGGAACGTTCAATATGCCGGCCAAGCCGGCAGCATTTTAGCTGCAAAAGGTGGCCACCTGCAATGGCAGGAGTTGATTTCCGGGACGCCTGCCTGCATGCTCGCAGGTGATAACAAACTCTTCGTGGTGACGATAGAGGGATACATTTATTGTTATGGAAGTATCAGCGTCTCGAATCCTCCGGTGATCGACAAGGTTGTGGATCTCATCGCCTGGCCTGCAGAAGATGCTTGGACCATAAAAGCCCGAGCCATTCTTGATACAACAGGAGTAGATGAAGGTTATTGCCTTGTTCTGGGTGTGGGAACCGGCAGACTAATGGAAGAACTTGCCCGTGAGCATGATCTGCACATAATCGGCATCGATCCCGATTTCCACAAAATCGAGACACTGCGCCGGCGGTGGGATGATTTAGGTATACCCCGTGAACGACTGAGTGCCTTCGCCGGTGACATTTGTACGGCACAACTACCACCTTACCTGGCTCACCTTGTTGTTTCGGAAGATTTTCTCGCAGCAGGAACAGCCAGCGGCGATACATTCGTTGAAAAAGTATTTTATTCACTGCGACCTTATGGGGGCAAGATCTGTTTTCCACCAGAGGCCCTGGAACTCCTACAATATGGCGCAGCGACAGGTGATTTAGCCAAAGCGTACGTCACTCTTTCAGGGGATTTCGTGCTGCTGGAGCGTTTTGGTGCCCTACAGGGTTCAGCGGACTGGACCCATAATTATGCGGACGCATCCAATTCAGTGGTGTCCAAAGACGTACTCATCAAGCCACCGCTGGGATTACTTTGGTTTGGTGGTTCCTCCAATGGGGACAATTCTTACAACAGGATCCTACCGCGTCATGGTCATGGCCCATCCGAGCAGGTTGTGGGCGGTCGATTGTTCATCGAAGGCCCAAACATCATGCGTGCCTTGGATGTCTATACCGGACGAGTACTGTGGGAAGCGGACCTGCCAGGTGTCGGTGCACACTTCGACTACACATCTCACCAAGCAGGTTCCAATGCTATCGGCTCCAATTACGCCTCAGCAGTCGATGGTGTGTATGTTTGTTATGGTACTGAATGCCGAAGGCTTGAGCCAAAAAATGGGGCAATAATCAGCACCTTTGTTATCACTGATCCCACCTACGGCAACGCCATTTTCAGCCAGGTCAAAATCTGGGATGATCTGTTGGTTGTGGCCGCAGACCCGATACCCTATAGCGGTACTGTTGGCCACAAAGATAACTACAGCGAGGCGAGCAGTAGGGACCTGGTGGTCATGAATCGTCATACTGGAGTGATTATATGGCGACTAAGAGCCAATCACTCCTTCCACCATAACACAATCATCGTGGGTGACGACATTTTATATTGCATAGACAGGGTTCCCCCCAGCGAGGTGGACGCGTTGAGCCGCCGGGGCATTAGTCCCAATGATGCCAGTGCGCCATGGGAACTACTGGCATTAGACGTCCGAACAGGTGCAAAGATTTGGTCCACTACAACCAAAGTATTCGGCACTTGGTTGAGCTACTCAGAGGAATATGGCGTGCTGCTACAATCCGGAAGAGCTTCGAGGGATATGACATCAGGCGAGCCGAAGAGACAAGTTGCTTACGATGGCGGCAATGGAGCGGTTCTCTGGGAACGAGACAACTCTTCCGGTGGGCCATGTTTGCTCCATGGTCGTATGGTCATTGCGCAAGGAGTAAATGGTGGAGATGCCCGTGATATCCTGACAGGCGAAGCTCGTATGCGAGAACATCCCATCACCGGTGAGTTCGTGCCCTGGACTTTCTCCCGCAACTTCGGATGCAATACTGCTGTCGGTTGTAAGTATCTGCTCGCCTTCCGCTCAGGGGCGGCCGGTTATTACGACCTGAGAAACAACAGTGGCACAGGCAACTTCGGAGGATTTAAATCGGGCTGTTCATCCAATCTAATCCCGGCCAACGGAGTACTTAATGCACCGGATTATACCCGAGCTTGCATATGTGGTTACCAGAACCAGACATCCCTGGCCATGGTTCATATGCCCGAGGCTGAGATGTGGACATATACTACGCTTAGTCGGCCCAGGGGGCAAATCCAGAAGGTCGGTATCAATTTCGGATCTCCAGGTGATCGCCTTGTCGATAACGGCGTCTTATGGCTGGATTACCCCAGCGTTGGTGGTTCGTCTCCAGATATTGATATTACGACCGTTCCTACAAGCCCCCAGTGGTTTCGTCATCACGCGGCCAGGTTTGAGGGAGAGAGCTTGGGATGGATTACAGCCTCAGGAGCTATTGGTTTAACCAGTGTGATAATTCCACTGAATAATGATGGAGAAGAAGGCGAGTATCTGGTTCGATTATACTTTGCGGAGCCGGAGAACGCCGAAGTAGGTCAGCGTGTGTTCAATGTCACCATACAGGGCAAGCGGGTCCTGAGTAATTTCGATATCGCCCAGCACGCAGGATCTGAAGGTAGCGGAATCGTCAGAGAGTTCAGGGCAATCAAGGTGGCAGGAAGCTTGAAATTGACATTGAATCCTTTGGTAGGCCAGTCCGTAATTTGTGGTATCGAGGTACTTGCGTATTGATGCGGCCGAGATAAAAAAGGAAGAGTGAAAAGACAGGAGCAATTAACAACGGCACAGTGATTGTACAGATCGATGATTATCCAGAATTGTCAGTTTATCTAGACTTATGGATCCGATCCTTCCAGTATATCTGAGCCAGTGCGTGGATACGGAACAGACCCAAAAACCTCCCTTATCGTAAACTGCAAAACGTCATAATTCTGCAAAAAGTCACCTTTTTCAAGGATTGAAAAACGCTGCAATTTATACGGTGACATCATGGTCGAGTAGACGTAAAGCTCTCTTATTTAGACATACTTTGTATTCTCCGTTTCAGCAAAGATTTTTATTCTTCTGTGTGTAGGCCAGCAGCCACAACAAGAGTCTTACTTTGCTGGTGATCGCGTTGTAGTAAATTCAGCCCAGCCAACGCGAACAAGCCTTTATTCAGCCCGGAATACGCATGCTGGTATTGAGACCAGCATGACCGGTGACTGCGAAGAGGTGAATCCAACCGCCACATTGCTGAACCTAAGTAATTCAGGATAGTATAAATGATTCCGTCAGGATGGCAACTGACAGAACTCATAAGCTAAAAGAGAAGAAATGAATGAACCTAAGCACAATTTAATACTTAACGAGAGATTCCTACAGAGGTCCATTTGTCGATAAGTATCAGCAAATCGTCAGTGTCAATATTTTCATCGGCGTTAAAGTCAACGACCGGTTCGATTGACGCCTGCCATAATTCATAAGACCATGCTATACCCATCCGGGCAGAACAGAAGTAAAGAGTAGAACCATCATGAGAAATTTCAGTCTCCATGTCGTTGACAGAATCGTTGATAATCGGTCCCTGATTGACGGGTGAATCCCAGTCATTGAATTATCTCGTCAACCATAGGTCCACTTGACCTTGCCCACCCGTCCGGCGACTGGCAAAAAAGAGTGCCATATCATAAGTTGAGAAGCTTGGACAATAGTCGTAAGCTGAACTTTTGACCTTCGGCCCAAGATTGATCGGATTACCCCAATCGTCATCTTTTGTTGTTCGTGTCGTTATTTCGGTCCTTTCATATTTTTTCCGAAAAAAGGATTTTTTTATATGAAAATACCGTTTATTTGCGCAAAAAGCGGGGTAAGTCAAGAAAAAGTAAAAAATGAGTAGTCACCGCAATTGAAAAGCTTACAGACTA
>Ga0209536_100003874_pt1 | contig 23812 bp, 17 predicted proteins | sample DeeMarSeWOR28_12_FD_187461 | JGI IMG/M metagenome (GOLD analysis project Ga0209536, IMG submission 187461) | Marine sediment microbial communities from White Oak River estuary, North Carolina - WOR-2-8_12 (SPAdes) (version 2) | ecosystem: Environmental > Aquatic > Marine > Intertidal zone >...
ATCCGTACTTCATGCCCAGGGAGCCGTTTCGCCGGTACCTGCGCAAGTACCTCATCACGGGCCTCCCGGTGGTCGTCATGCCGTGGGCGTCCGATGAGCGCGAGGTCACCGAAGAGCAGTGGCAGGCGAACGACGACCAGCTCGACACGGCGATCGAGTTCGGCCTGCCGGTGGCCTTGTTCGAGTTTCACGTCGGGCGAGACGAGCTCTATTATCGCCTGCTGGAGGAGCTGAATCGAGCTCACTTTGCTGACATTGATGCGTCACTCGACCTCGAAGAGGCCATAGATTCCGCGTGGCATCGACACCCCTTGCCACGCCCACGCCGGTCGGTGTTGCGGCAACACGAGGAACTGAAATGGCAGTTCAAACTGGCAACCGATCTCGGCCCGCATCAGTCTGAGCTCACGCGCCATCAATCCCAGATCGGTGAGCGGTGCGACTGGTTCCTGAAGTATTTCCCGAACAGCCGGTACGCGGAAGACATGACCTACCTGAAGTTTCGCGAGTTGTCACTGCGCTACACGTTCGGGCGGGGCCAGTTGGAGGGAATCCTGGGTGGATTCTTCAAGCGCATAACGCTTGCGGCCATCGCGCGCAATCTGGTGACTTGGACGAGCTATAGCGGCTTCGATCCGGAGGTGGGTTCGGTGGAGGACGGGGTAGTCTACAGGGTAGATGCGTATCAGTATCCGAACTACCGCACGTTTACTGGAAGTGTGGAGATCGAGTTCTAAGGGGGAGCGGAGAGCAGGGTTGGATTGCAGGGTGCGAAATGCAGAATTCCGTGCTGCGTTCAACGTGCTGCGTTCAACGTGCAATATCGCACGTAGTACAAGCTGCAGTGCAATAATTCAGAGGAACGGAGGAGTAGCCGCCGTAGGACTGCTCCCAAGTGAGGGGATGGGCTGACAGTCTTGGAGCAGTCCGAGACGGGTGCCCCTCCGCGACTTGGTTCTAGGGGCTGCGATCGGAATGAGACCTGAAGTGTCAACTCCGAATTGTGTCGCAAAGCGCCGAGGCGACTGCAATCCTCGGCTCCTTGTGCGTAGCGGAAGCTACGGAGACCTGACAAGTAGGCGCAACTCAGGCTCGGCGGGATGGGTTCCGCTCCCCGCTTCCGCCCCCGCTGCCCACTCCTAGCCGATCCCTTCTGGGAACCGTCGAGCAGAACTGCTGACAAGCGGCTGCGGCCAACCGCCCGGTTACACTTCAGCCGCGAGGCACACGCTTGCCCGGTGCGCTAACTCAAACGCAATATTAGGAGTCGTACTCGGGTTGGAGCTGGCAAGATCCTACACACAAGCAAGGAAAACTGAGATGAGTATCTCGAGAAGATCATCCAGTGCGTTTGCCGTTCTTCTCCCGCTGGTGCCGTTGCTCACGGCACCGATTGCGGTCTGTCAGGCTCAGGCAGCTGACAGAGTGTATCTCAATGGGAACATCTACACCGTAGATGAAGCCTTCAGTACCGCCTCTGCTGTTGCCGTAAGAGATGGTCGCTTCATCTACGTGGGGGATGATGCCGGAGTTGAGATCCATGTTGGTCCCAATACGCTCGTGTTCGACCTGGAAGGCAAGACGGTCATCCCCGGCCTACATGATGCCCACGTTCACATCAGATACGGGGAACGGGAGCTCTATCCTCGCACGCCGGACATCCGAGCGGGACTCGGTGAGTGGGCCTCGGTGGAGCGGATGCAGGAAGTGATCAGGCACGCCCTAGCCACCGGGGAAGGCATGCGCCCGGGGCCCGAGCCGCGCTGGGTGGTGCTGAGCGGTTGGATGTCGGATGTCTGGGACCCGCCGGTCTTCAGGAAAGAGCTGATCGATGCCGTCGCCCCGGACAATCCCGTGTTCATCAGCCGATATACACATGGCAGCGGCGCCAACAGCAAAGCCCTGGAACTGGCCGGCATCACCCGGGACACGCCCGACCCCGAGGGGGGCCACATCAAGAAGGACGAGAATGGCGAGCCCACGGGCGAGTTCGTCGAGCGGGCTCCGCCGCAGCTGACCAGGCTGATCCCGGGCCTGCCACCGCTGACCGACTACGAGCGCAGCCGCAACCTGGTGGAAGGGACCCAATTGGCGATAGCCAGCGGACTCACCACCATCCACGGCGCCAGCAGAACGGGCTATACGGAGGTTCAAAGACGGGTCAAACTCTACGAGGTGGGTCTGCTCAGGATCAGAATCAACGAGATGGTCAACGAGAGTGCGGCGCGGCAGCTGGGTGAGCCGCTCAACCTCGACAACAAGTACTTCGTCCAATCGGTCAAAGCATTTGCAGATGGGGCTTTGGGCTCGAGGGGTGCCCTGTTCCTCGAGGAGTACAGCGACTATCCGGGATTCTTCGGGGAGCCGGTAATGAGCGAGGACGACATGGCGCAACTAGCCACCGAGCTGCTGCCGCTGGGCTTCAACTTGAGAGTCCACTGCATCGGCGATGGTGGCAATCATGTCGCGATCAACGCATTCGAGCGGGCGTTGCAGGCGACCGGGGTCGATGGCAAGGATGCCCGCTTCGCACTGGAGCATGCTCAGATGTTCACCCCCAGCGACCTGCCCCGCCTGGTCGACCTGGGCATCGTCGCTTCGATGCAGCCGCTGCATGCCACCGAGGATATGCACTTTGCTGCAGCCAGGATGGGCCCGGAGCGCCTCAAGTATGCCTACGTCTGGAGTGATCTGTTGGACCTCGGCGTACCGCTGGCTACCGGGACGGACTATTCCGTGTCACCCTACAATCCGTTTTACACGCTACATGCTGCTGTGACCAGACAAGACCGCGACAACAATCCTTCGGGCGGATGGATTCCCGAGCAGGCCCTGACCCGGGAAGAGGCCTTGCGTGCCGCAACCATGGGCGGCGCCTACGTCATGCATGCGGAAGACACCCTTGGCTCCATCGAGGTAGGGAAACTGGCCGACTTCGTGGTCATCCCGGTCGACTACATGACCGTTCCGGCCGAGGACATCTGGAAGATCGAACCGGACATGACGGTCATCGGGGGCGAGGTGGTCTACACCAGGCCGGTGCCGGGCGAAAGGTGATGTCAACGAGCTGACGCGAGCGAGAGGAGACAGCGCCATGAGTGACGATGGAAGAAAGCTCAATAGAAGACAGTTCTTGGGAACGAGCGCAGTCGGTGTGTTGGCAGTGGGCACCGGCATCGGCCGCGCTGAAGGGCAGAGCCAGCAGTCCGACGCTGCATCCGGAGCCTCACGGTTCGAGAGACCGCTCGGTTTTCAGTCTTATGGTGTTAGAACAGAGATCGAAAGGGATTTCACGGGCACACTGCAGCGCGTTCGGGAACTCGGTTATGCCAGTGTCGAGATGTGCTCGCCACAGGGCAACTACTACAGGGTGGCGGGTTACGGCAATCTGACCCCTCTGCCGCCAGCCGAAATCAAGCAGCAGATCGCGGATACAGGTCTCGTCTGCAAATCCGCTCACTTTGAACCCCACGAGGTGGTGGTTGACGATCCGGCCAAGACCGCCGAGTACGCCGCCGCCCTCGGTTTGGCTGACATAGTGATGTCGGGATCCGGTATCCCCGACGACGGCACCGTCGACGACATCAAGCGGTGGGCAGAGAAAGCCAATAGTGCGGCCGAGGTCGTCAAGGCGGCAGGGCTTCGGCTTGGCTACCACAATCACGCCGTCGGACCTCAGGTGGAAGGCAGGCCGCAGTACGAGCACATAATGGAGGCGCTCGATCCGGATCTGATCACGATGCAGTTTCAGCTTGCCTCCATCGCCGGGGGCTATGACATCGTCTACTATCTGGAGAAGTACGCCGGCCGTTACTCATCCCTTCACATGCACGACTACGATCCCGCAAAGAAGGGCAGGGAGCCGGGTCGACTGGGTGGCATCGTGCCCTGCGGTGAAGGGATGATCGACTGGCCCGTGCTGCTGCAAACAGCGCTGCAAAGCGACATTGCAGATCACGGCTTCATCGTCGAGATCGAGACCGAAGAACCGCTGGAAGGCTTGAGAAGGAGCATCCAGTTTCTGAGAACCGTGGAGCTGTAGGATTCCGCTGCGGCGGTCACCTGCTTTGCCGAGGATTTCAGGCAGCGGCATCAACAATGACTGAGGCCGAGCCCAATGCAGATTCTCGGATGTAGGAGCTGAGGCCACGCTCCGTCACCAAGGCCACTCGGCGTCCGAAGAGTTCTGACAAGCTACGCTCCAATTAGATGGCCAACCTGACTCGTGACGTCAGAAACAAGGAGAGCCAATGAACCGGTTGCTGATGTCATCCGTGGCGGCGCTGTCGGCGGTATCGGTAAGCTGTGACCGAGGTGGGACCACCGATGCCGGTGTCATCATGCACGACAGCGCCGGGGTTACGATTGTGGACAATGCTGCTCCCGTCTGGAGCAATGCGGGTGGCTGGCAGGTGTCACAACCGGTGGTCGATATCGGCGTGCTGGAGGGAGCACCGGAATACCAGCTCTTCCGAGCGGCGAGCGCGGTGCTGCTCGACGACGGGACCATCGTCGTCGCGAACGCCGGCACGCACGAGTTGAGGTACTACGACCGCGAAGGGCGCCACTTGTTGTCCACCGGTCGCAGAGGCGGCGGACCGGGCGAGTTCCAGGCGCTGGGATACGTGGCGCGCCACGGTCCTGACTCCGTGCTCGCGTTCGACCTGAGGCAGCGTAGGGCATCCGTATACAGCCGATCCGGAGACTTCGTGCGGGCCGTGTCTCTCGAGCGAGGCGGGTTCGCGGAGTTCGTGGGGACCCTGGGCGATGGATCGGTCTTGCTGGCAGGGCGCAGCTTTGGATCGGGCGAGGCCGGAGAAGGCGTGTTTCGGGGCGAGGTGGCGTTTGTGCGCTATCTGCCCGACGGCGCGCTGGCCGACACGGTGGGCGTCTTTCCCGGCGGCGAGTGGTTCCAGTACCCGTCCGGGCCTGCCGTGATCACCAGTGGGCTACTGTTCGGGCGCGATACCTACGGTGCTGCAATGGGCGATCGGATCTACATCGGATCCAGCGACTCACCCGAGATCGGCGTCCACTCACCGGGCGGAAGCCTCACTCGCTCGATCAGGTGGGCTCGCACCGCACGCCCCGTGACGGAGGCGGATTTCGAACGGGCGAAACAGAGTGTCCTCAATCGAGCCGAAAGCGACGCAGAGCGACTGCGCACGGAAGAGATGCTGGCGGCGATGCCGCGCATGAACTCGATGCCGGCTTTCGAAGCGTTCCTGATCGACCGAGTCGGAAACTTCTGGGTCGAAGACTATCAGGCACCCGGGGCTCAGGTGGAGAGTTGGACCGTCTTCGATCGAGCGGGCCGCTGGCTCGGCACGGTGCCAATGCCGCCGCGGTTCAGGCTGCTCGACATCGGGGAGGACCAACTCCTGGGACGATGGTGGGACGACCTCGACGTGGAGCACATTCAACTCCGCCGGCTGCTCAAGTGAGGAGGAGAGTACTCGAACGATCAGTGATCGAGTATACGACCACCGACGACTCGGCATCCCGGCGGGCGGGGCCGAACCCAACGCGGCTCGCAGTAGATTGCCCTTGCCACTCAGAAGCCGGCTCTATGAGATCGATCACCTGACCACACGTCCCTGGGCTACGGCCCTGAGTGTCAGGTGATCCATGTCACCTCGCCAAGCGAGAAGGAGCTGTACCGTTACCCTCGGCAGAGAATCTCGCCCACACATACATGGAATGCCCAGCCGTGCGGCTGGGACGTTGCATGGAGTCCCGATATGCGCCCAGCGACGCTCGTGCTCAATACTCTCGTGCTGGTTCTTCCCCTGGCTGCAACTGCATCGGCTCAGGACAACGGACGGGCGGATCGGAAGCAATCGACCGCCGCTGTGCAAGTTGCAGCGGGATTCTCATCCAGCGAGCGACAGGTCATCACAGCCTACTTTACCGCCCATGCCTACGCCCCTGAGGTGTTGCCTCCGGGCATCGTAAAGAAGCTGGCCCGTGGGAAGCCGCTGCCGCCTGGGATAGCCAAGCGCCGTCTGCCGCAAGATCTCGTTTCGGAACTTCCGGCTAGAAAGGGTTTCGAGATCGCCATTTTCGGAGACCGTATCGTGTTGCTCGAGGCCAGCGGCTTGGTGGTTGACATCCTGGAGGGGATCTTCGATTAGACCATACTTCCCAGCTCGGCCGACAAGTCTGTGTGGGACAGTCCGGCTGGGAAGACAACGTGCCTCCCGCAAGCCTGCTTCGTTTGCGACGCAGCGGCGACTCGCTGATCACTCGGTTCGGAATGCCACAATCGGATCGACCCTGGTTGCACGCCTGGCCGGCAAGAACGTTGCGCCGAGGCCCGCAAACAACAATGCCAAAGCGACTGCGCCGAAGATCGGCAGATCGAACGGACTCACCCCGAACAGGAACCGCGACAGGCCTCGCGTGACGCCGAGTGCGACGGCGACTCCGGCAACCACGCCGATCGATGACAGCGTCGCCCCTTGCTGAACGACCATCCACAGCACGTTTCGAGGCTGAGCGCCGAGCGCCATTCGGATGCCGAGTTCCTGCGTGCGCTGTGAGACCGTGTATGCCATCACACCGTATACGCCGCCGAGGGCCAGGACCAGCGCGATGACGGCAACCGCACCCATGATCTTTGCCATGATCAGATCGCCACCGAGTGACTGCACGATGAGCGCGTCCATCGGCATCACGTCGTACACGGCGACATTGGGATCGAGCGATCGCACCGCGTCCCTGGCCGGCTCGACCAGGCTCTCGAGCGGCATGCTGGCTTCAATCGCCCAATCCATGAAGCGTGCCATGCCTTGGGAGACCGCGAAGTACACCATCGGACGCGTCCGCGTGTCGGCGCCACCGTCTCGCGTGTCGGCGACAACGCCGACGATCTCCCGTGGACCCAACCCGAATTGGAGCTGTTGCCCGACGGGGTTCTCACCGGGCCAGTGCAGCTCGGCCATGGTTTGATTTATCACCGCCACTCGCGGCATCCCCGCCCTGTCGCCGGCTTCGATGCCGCGACCTCGCAGGATCGGAATATCCATAGCCTCGAAGTACCCGGGGACGAGCGAGCGGAAGTTCGCGATCTTGCGCTGCTCGGGGTCGTTGTAGTCTTCGCTGGCTAGCGCATAGTATGTGGCGCTGTTTCCCTGGAGCGGGAGCATCGTCGTGGCCCCGACCGCTGCGACACCGGGTACGGATGCGAGTCGCTGCGCGAGCTGCTCGTGAAACGCTGTGACCGAAGCACTGTCGGGGTACTCGTGCTCCGTCAGCATGATCTGCATGGTCAAAACGTCGGACCGGTCGAAACCGAGATCCGCCAACCGGATTCGAGCAAACCCTTTGACGAGGAGACCGGAGGAGACCAGCAGCACGAGAGCAAGCGCTACCTCCGCCACGACGAGAGCTTTGCGGAGCCGAGCGCCCTTGCCTCCCGTGCCGGTGCGCCCTCCTTCCTTCAGAGTGTCGATCATGTTCGGCTTGCTGCTCTGCAACGCCGGCGCGAGGCCGAACACGATCCCGGTCAAGACGGTTATGGCGGCAGTGTACAGCAGGACCCGCGAATTCAGAGTGATCTCGTGCATCCGTGGGAACTCGGGTGGCGTGATCGAGAGCAGACCGTGTATTCCGAGCACCGACATGCCTACACCTAGCAAGCCACCCGCGGCTGCGACCATTATCGCTTCGGTGAGGAACTGCCGTGCGATGCGGGAGCGTGCCGCTCCCAGAGCTCCGCGCAGCGCGACTTCCCGACCGCGTCCGGAGGCGTGGGTGAGTAGCAGATTCGCCACGTTGGCGCAGGCTATGAGCAGTACGAGTGCGACCCCCACGGTCGCGATGAGGCTCCCCGCCTTGAACCCCTCATCGAACACGTCCTCGTGCAGCGTGAGCAGCATGGCGCTGTGTCCGGCGCTCGTCTCGGGGTAGTCGGCGGCGATTTGCTGCATGAAACGCTGCGCCTCGTCCTCGGCCTGGCGGCGGGTGTACCCGTCGTTCACACGTCCGAGTACCCTGACGAAATGGCCGTCGCGTCGCTCCTCGCCGCTGAAGCTGAGCGGCACCCAGACATCGACCCCCGGATAGAGAAACCAGAACCTCGGCGGCATGACACCGACGACGACATGGCTCTCCCCGTCCAGGATGATTGCCCTTCCCAGCAGGTCCGGATCGGTCCCGAAGCGCCGAACCCAGAGCCCGTGGCTGATCACGGCCACTTTGTCGTTGCCAGGCTGTCCTTCCTCGCTCAGGAAGCCGCGCCCAGCGGAGGGTGCGACACCGAGGGTCTGGAAGAAGTCGGGTGTGAGATACATGCCGCGCAGCCGCTCGGCACGCTCGCCCCCGGAAAGGCTGAACGTTCCCCCGGTGGTGGCGGCGAGCTGCATCGTCTGGCTGTGCTCGCGGAGGTCCAGGTAGTCGGGTACCGAAAAGGAGGCCTGGCTCCAACCCCGCTCCGGATTGATGACCCACACCGTGTTGAGCTCGTGCGATTCGGGATAAGGCAACGGGCGCAGCATGAACACGTCTACCGCACTGAAGATGGATGCGTTCGCACCAATGCCGATTCCCAGGGAGAGAATCGCGACGGCGATGAGTCCTTTTCCCCTACGCAGTGTGCGCAGGCCGTACTTCACATCCTGCCAGATGATGTCCATGGTGTATTCCGTTCGAAACAGGTACCAGGCATGACTGAAGGCGCCGACTGCGCATGCGAGAACGCCGCGCGTCGACCGCCGCATCGAGGGCTCCAGATCGCGACGTCGCTGCCAGCGGTGTATCAACTCCGCGTTCCATTGCGTGCGCCATGTCGCACGCCTCTCGCGGGGGACCGCCATGCTGGCCACCCGGATGATCAACAAGCTCAGGCGAAGCGACAGCGGCTGCTGGTCGTAGCCGGTGCGGTGTGACATGGTTGCCTAGGGAGTCCTCGCGCGCACGCTCGCTTTGAACTCAATGGGTGCGAGCGAGCGGTAGCGTTCCAGGGCGAGCGCCAGTGCGGTTTCACCTCGTCCCGTGATCTCGTAGTAGCGACGCGCCGGGCGCTTCTCGCGGTGGGCGATTCGCGCGTCCTCCCATTGGGAGGTCGCAAAGCCGAGATCTTCCAGCCTGTCCAGCGCGGGGTAGATGGTGCCGCTGGTGAGTCCGGTCTCCTCCATGACATCGAACCCGTAGCGACAGCCACGCGCCAGTGCGTGGAGCACCATCACAGTACCGAGGCTGAGCTCTTTCTTCTTCTTGGTCACTAACCCCTCGCAGTTTGTATCGAGATTGCACCTATATCGGATGCCGACCTATGTCACCAAGCTGCTGTATTCACTACGAGGTGGGATCTGGTTCCGTTTCGAACCATCTAAGTATCTAACTGGCAGTGATTTACAGGTGTGGCGGCTGGCTGGGGGGTGGCCGAGTGGGTGGATCAGGTGAGCCAGGCCGGACGCGTATGACGGGGGAGGTGCGGTGGGGGCCGGTTACTTGACTGCCACGTATTTTCCCTCGAATGCGGCAGCGCGCACGCCGTTCGAGAGTACGTCCACCCGGATTACGATTCGGCCCTTCCCGTGTTGGTCGAGCTGCGCCATGAAGCGTTCCCATTCGTGCTGGGGCGGTGCGGCGGCGGTGGCGCAGAACTCACCGACGATCGGCGCGAGGAATTGCACCGCACTCCGCTGGATGACGATGCGACGAGGCTCCGTGATCGACCAGAGACGGGCGTAGAGTTGGGTCCATCCGGTTAGGATGGCCAGCGCCGATGTGCTGCCCCCGAACGCCGTCGCTTCATGATTCAGGTTGGGAGTCAGCGGGGCGCAGAGAGTGACTCCCGTGGGATCGAGCGCCACGACCCGCACGCCCATCTGCTGCGAAATGGGGATGTGCTGGTGAAGGTACCGTTGCACTGCCTCGGGGTCGCTTGGTGCTGCGTCACCTCGGGCAACCGATGGTGCTTCACTCATGTGACAAGGCCGCATCAACGGTTCCGCACATCAGCGCGCCCCAGCCTCCCATCCCTTTTCTCCGTAGTAGTCCTTCACCATCCGGCCGATGTCCACTGTCGTGCCCTTGGAAGGCCCATCGGGGATTGGCGTGTCTATGAAGCGAGACGGCAATGTGTCTTCTTCCGGTCTCAACCCTTCGCGCAGGTTGTAATCGCGCTCGACCTGGCTCACCCGGGAACAGACCTTCCATAGATCGTGAGCCGTGATGTCGCGCCCCAGCAATCCCGAGTATGCCTCCCCCGCCAGATCGAAGTCCACCACGTCCATGCAGCAGGAGATGTTCTTGCAGATGGTCATGCTATCCGACAGGAGACCCATATGCTCGGCGTAGTTGACCAGCGCGCCCTTGCCGTCTTCAGCTAGTCGATGGGCGGCGTTGGGGTTGCCTACACGACGCATGGCGAGATCCTCGTCTCCGGTCAGCTCGATCATCGGCTCGCCACGATAATGATCTCCGCCGCGCGAGTTGACCGCGTTCATCAGGGCGTAACCCTTGATGCCGCGCGGGTCGGCGGAGAACAGCTCCAGCCCCTTTACCTCTGCCGTGAGCTTGCGGGCGCTCGTCCCGAATTTCTCCGCTGCACGCCGGGTACCCTCGGCTAACAGATCGCCAATGCCCTGCCGCTGCGCGATCATTTGGGGGATTCGCAGCAGCGCGTCGCGTGAGCCCCATGAGAGATCGATGCCGTCGACGTCACTGTCTGAAATCACGTGTTCGTGGCGGCACTCCATGAGCCAGGCGATGACTTCCGCAGTACTGATGCAATCGATGCCGAGTCGGTTGACCATATTCGATACGTGCACGCCCAGTTCCAGATCGGAGTTGCCGCACTTGACGGTGAATCCTGCCTGCGCCTCGTACTCCGGGCCTTCGCCTTCGCTGTAACTCGTGTAGTTGTATCGGGAGCAGTATACGTTGCAGTTGTAGCAAGCCTTGGACTTGACCACATGATCTCGGCGCAGTGCTTCGGCACTCACCTTCGCGAGATCGGCATAGACAGCGCTACGATAGTGATAGGCAGGCAAGACTCCCATCTCGGCCAGTGAGTCCATGATGCGTGTCGTGCCATACATGCGGCGCGACTCGAACTGGCGATGCCCCTCGATGTTGGACTGAAGCAGAGCACACGCGGCCTTGAACCGTTGTGGATCCAGGGGTTTCACCGGCCGGTCGCCCCGCACAACGATGGCCTTGAGCTTCTTCGACCCCATTACCGCGCCCATTCCGGTGCGCCCGGCTGCACGGGTGAGATTGCACGAGATGATGGCGTAGCGCACCAGGTGCTCACCGGCGGGCCCAATTGCTGCCACCTGGATGTCGGGATCGTGCAGCTCGGTCTGCAACTGCACGGTAGTCTCGGTGATGTCCAGCCCCACGAGATGTGACGCGTCACGAATCTCGATCCGGTCGTTGTCTATGAAAAGGTAGACCCAGCGGTCCGATGCTCCCGTAAACACGATCTGATCGTGACCGGCCCAGCGGAGCTCGGGCGCGAAGAATCCGCGCGCACCTGAGTCGCCCAGGTATCCGGTCAACGGGCTCTTGGCGCTCGCGATGAATCGGCAGGTCGCGATCAGCTCGCTTCCGGTTAGCGGACCAACCGCGATGCACAGCAGATTCTCGGGGCCCAGCGGGTCGATACCCGGCTTCAGCTGCTCGAGCAACGTGACGCTGTTCCAGGTCCTGCCACCGATTCCGTTGTCCGGAGTCAGCCCGCGGTCGATCTCTTGTGTAGTGAGGTCGATGCGCAGAGACCTACCACGGCAGATGCTCATGCGTCGACCCTCACTCCCCGCCTCCAGCTCTCGCGAATCGGTGCCGCCAGGCTTTCCGCATAGTGAGCGCGTTTTTGCCGCGGGAGACCTTCGACTTCGAGGTAGGCCGCCAGCGAGATTCCCGCATCGCGGCTCGACAACGCATAGGTCGGGCACACTTCGATGCAGGAAGTTGCGCCACCGCACAGATCGCAGAACAGCGGCTCCTCATCGAAGAACCCGACGGCACCCACCGGACAGACCTCTACACATGTCTCGCAAGCGTTGCACAAATCTCGCTCCAGCAAGATTTCTCCCCGTGCACCCACCGTAAGAGCCTCGGTCGGGCATTCGAGACACGGCTTCTCGGCGCAACCCATGCATGCGATCGCTACTTCGATACCGATCGCTTCCAGCTTGGCGACCCTTATGCGCGACAGGGCAGGAGAGACGGCGCCAAAGTGAAAGGTGCTGCATGCCACTTCGCACATCCTGCAACCAACGCAGAGGACGGGATCGCAGTGGATCATCTCCGGGTCACTCCATCCGATCGATTCGGAGGATCACGTTCCCGGCCGGATCGGGACACAGCACCCGGTGGTCTTCCTTCATCCAGTCGCCGTCCTGCAGCAACCGCTGCTTGGCCGGCAGCAGCGGTATGGCCGCGTGCAGCGCGTAAAGGCATGCGTGGCCACCGGGCGGCAGGTAGAGTCGGCCACTCCACAACTCGAACTCGTCGCCGGGCTTCATGCGGGAGGTGCAGTGGCCCTTACCCTCCTCGACGGTGATGCGCAATCGCTTGAGGCCCGTAATACACGATCCCTTGCCGTGCGACCTGGCTCTCTGCGGCATGCGTGATTCGGCGTTCTCTGTCGTACGCGGCGCGACGTTGCCAGTGCGCTCGATCTTGAACACGACACGTCCGGCCGGATCGGGACACTGCACGTGGTGGACTCGCCCCATCCAGTCCTCGTCTTCCCGTTCGGCGATCTCTCTCTCCTTCGGTGTGATCACCGGTAGCAGGCTCTGCAGCGCATAGAGGCAGATATAGCCACCGTCCGGAGCCTGGATATCACCGTCGCTCACCGTGAAGTAATCGCCCGGCTTCATCGGAGGATCGGCCGTGCAGGTTCCCATTACCTTCTTGACCGTGACTTTCAGTTCGTACATCGATGCTCCTGGGATCACTGGGCCAGCGCCGCGCTTCGCGTAACGCCAACGGCGACGGGCGCCCTTCCTGCTCTGGGGAGGTGCGCCCGTCGCCGATCGAATCCGGAAACCTACTCGATCTAGCCGATCACCCTCCGGGACGCGCGCACCACTCGTCGTGGCCCGCACCAGCACCAAGGCCACCAGCCATTCGAGTACCGCGATCTGCGCGTCATGGCGCAACGCTAGCCCTCCGTGACCGGGAGGTCAAGGGCGTAGAACCGAGACCGAAGAGGGACGGCGGTCGTCGGGCGGCAAGGTCAAGTCCACTGTCGTTTCATCATCGGCCATTGCAAGCATGCCGCCTTCCATCACTCTCCCAGCATCGAATCCTGTCGGCGGGTGCACCTTAATCGCATAGGATCCTTAATCGCACAGGATCCTTCCGTGACGAACGGGATGAAGCATCGGCCCTGAGGATATGAGGAGATTGCCGGATCGGCGGCGAGACCGGCCTGCGCCGGCCCCACCGCCAGATCCGTGGTGTTAGTTGGGAAGCAGAACCCTGTCGATGACGTGGATCACGCCGTTTCTAGTCAGGATGTCAGCCGTGATGACTGAGGCGTCGTCGATGCGCACGCCACTCCTCAGGTCGACCGAGACCGCCTGGCCTTGGAGTGTCGTGGCCGCAGTCACACCGATGAGGTCACCCGCGAAGAACTGACCATCCACTACGTGATAGAGCAGAATGTCAGCGAGCGCCTGCGGGTCCTGCAGCAGTGCGTCGAGCGTGCCTGCGGGCAACGTCGCAAAGGCTGAGTCCGTGGGCGCGAATACGGTGAACGGCCCGGGGCCCTGCAGCGCGCTCACGAGATCGGCCGCCTGGAGTGCCGTTGCCAAGGTCGAGAATCCGGCGTCGATTGCCGTCTCGACGAGGTCTGTGGACGGCGGAAGCAGCAGTACTTCAGAGCAACCGACGTGACCGCCGGGTAGAAGGGTTTGACGGGAAACCGAGAAACCGGGGCGGCGGAGAATCAGTGGACTACTTGGTCAACGTGAAATTGATCCGAATCACCGACCGCACCCGCACTGGTGAGCCGCGCACGCGACCGGGCCGGTAGCGGCTGTTGCAGATGATCGACCGGGCCGAGTCTATGAACGCGATATGCGACGCCTGGACGATCTCCAGCGACTGCCACTCGGCCCGGCCCAGCGTGTCGATCACGAACTGCAGCACCACGAATCCTTCGACGCCCAGGTTCTGCATCGAGGCCGGATACTCCAGCGGCGGTGACGAGACGAGTACAGGCGGCTCGTCCAGCAGGTTGACCGAGGGCCACACGTAGTTGGGGTCGCCCTCTCCCCCGACCACACCGCCCCCGGCGCCCATGAACGTGCCGTCTTCGTAACCCATGCCGCTGAATTCGCGCGGGTCGAACTGCGAGGTCAGGTCGGCGGCCTCGATCTGTTCGGGCACCGTGACCGGCGCAACCACGGTCTTGAAACCTCTGATGTCCGGCAGCTTGTGCATCGCCGGCGGTGCCAAACGCGGCACCTCGGGCTGCGCTGCCTGGGGCAGGGCGAGATAGACCAGGGCCGTGTCGCCCGGGACGGCCGCCTGCTCCGCACGAGGCAGCGTGAGTGCAACGGCCGCCACGATAACGGCTGCGTGTCCCGCAACCGCAATCGCGGCGTGCGGGGCCCGGCCGGCCAACTTTGTGGGCGACGGGCTCGAGTGCACCAGACCGGAACAGTGCATGCGCCGCCGTGAGGCGAGGGCACGCGGGGAGATGCTCATGCGAATGCTGCACTGCTGGCACCGGATCACCCAGACTGGCCTTGCACCCTCCCGCAACACGACCGGCCCCCCGACCACGAGGGGCTCGCGGCAACGGGGGCAGCGAGTCTCAGCGCCGCGGTTCGGCAAATAGGCGCGGATCAGCGCGACCTCATCGGCGCCGTATGGGACAGACTCGCCGCGTGCAATGGGGTCACGCAGCCGGCCAAGCTGACGGCGGTATGGGATCCTGGGAAACAATTCCGGCGGTCGCATGGGTCCGCCCTCCCCGCGTGTCGTAGCAACAAGATCGACTGGACCCGTCAATTGGCGGTCAATTGTGCGGGCGGTCGGGTCAAGTGAAAGTGAATAGAGGAGTTGCGCGACTACCCCGCATCCACGATCTTGTGCGCGGCACTACTCGATTTGCCGAAATCCGGACATGACCGAGCCTCATTCGACCCGCACCAGGATCCTCGTGGCGGAAGACGATACCGTCACGTCCAGCCTGATCGTGTATCGACTGAGCCGCGAGCCCGGGTTCGAGGTGCAACACTTCAAGGACGGGCTCGATGCGTTGAATGCGCTCAAACAGCAGAGTTTCGATCTGGCCGTACTCGACGTGCAAATGCCGGGTCTGGATGGTTTCGGGGTGCTGACCCGAATGCGGGAAGTCCCCGAACTGCAATCGATTCCGGTGATCATGCTGACTTCGCTGGGCGAAGAGGAAGACATCGTGCGCGGGCTGGAGATCGGGGCCAACGACTACATGGTCAAGCCGTTCTCACCGGCCGAGCTGATTGCCCGCGTGCGCAGGCTGCTCGCTGCACAGGATAGAAAAGGAAGCGCGTGACGATATCTCCGCCCCACGTGCCTCCGGACCGCCGCAGCCGGTTCACTACGCCCCCCTCCCGACCCTCCGCTCCCTGCTTCCCGCTCCCTGCTCCCCGCACCCCCCAACCAATCAACTCACACCAGCCAGTGCCGATGACTCTAGACAGGTTGTCGATGAGAAGCTTCCTGTGACGATTGAGATGAGACGGCTTGCCCTGTGTATGTGCCTGGCGGTCTGCTGCTGCACCCGGGGTAGCGCCCAGGGCACGCCGCGCGGGATCCTGGTCCGGACGGTTGCACGCGGGGACTGGGACCTACGCGACCTCGCTGCCGTCCGATTCGGACAGCTGGCGCTGGTTACGACCGCTACAGGTTCCAGCTTGGAGGTGCGACGACTGCAGCAAGAGGCACCGTTGCCACCGCCACGTCTGGTCCGGAGCGTGGCGCCCGAATTCGCAGGCAGCAACCTGCTGGTGGCGGACTTCGCGCACAGCAATCGCACCCCGCTGGGCGGCTACTACAACACGTTCGTCCAGCCACCGTCGCTGGCTGCGGCGTCCGTGGGACCGGCGCCCGACGGTAGACGGTCGCTGCAGCTGATGTGCCGGCGGCGGGATTCGGGTTTCTGCGGTCTCTGGATCCAGTTGTACGACTTCGATGCGCCGCCCGAGGCCCGCAGCTATCTGGATGCCCGATCCTTCACGACGCTGAGCTTCTGGATCCGCGGGCGCCGAGGAGGCGAGCGCCTGCTGCTCAAAGTCGCCGACGCGGATTGGGAGCTGCGGGAAGACGCGGTGCCACTGGCCGAGGTGACCCAGTTCCTTGCCACGGGTCAGGTGGACACGGCATGGCAGCAGGCGGTCGTGCCACTCGACCGGTTCCCGTCCAACCTGCGGCGCCAGACACTGGCCCTACTCGTATTCGAAGCCCTCCAGCCCGGAACCACCGCCGTCGACCTGGGGCCGGTGGCGTTCTCACGCGCGCCGACCGGGCTTCCGCCGCTGCCGGAACCGCAGGGCACCCAGCCGGCTCGGCCGCCAAACAAAGCAACCTGGATCTGGAACACTGCTGAGCTGTTGGAGGATGCGGAGCAGCAAGCGGCACTACTGGCCTTCCTGCAGCGGGAACGGTTCGACCACGTGTTTCTCCAGCTTCCCGGAGTGCCCGGTCGGCGCGGCGCGCCCGGCGAAGTCGCGATCGACGCCGCTTCCCTGCGCCCGCTCGTCGCCGCGCTCAACCACCTCGATATCAGAGTCTATGCGCTGGACGGGGATCCGCACTATGCGCTGCCGCGGTTCCACGCGGGGGTGCTGGGTACCGTGGAGAACGTGATCCGTTACAACCGTCAAGTGCGCGAGGAAGAACGCTTCTTCGGCGTTCGTTACGACATCGAGCCCTACATCCTGCCCGGCTTCAACGGTCCTCGGCGCGAGCTGCTGCTCGAGGGGCTGCTGCAGCTCACGGCGGCATCTGTCGCGCGCGCCCACGCCGCCGGCCTGAAATACGGTGCCGACATCCCGTTCTGGTATGACGCGCCGGCCGAGTACACGTACGAACACGTGACCGCCGAGTTCGGGGGGGTGAGGAAGCCGGCGAGTGAGCACATCATCGACCTGGTCGACAACGTGTCGATCATGGACTATCGCACCGTAGCCTACGGCGCCGACGGAACGGTGAGACACGCCAGCGGTGAGCTGGAATACGCGCAGCGGCGAGGCAAACGCGTATTCGTCGGTCTCGAGACAGCAGAGCTGCCGGACGAGGTGCTGCTCGATTTCCGCGGCGATCCGAGGCGAGGATTGGCACAGGCGGCGCCGGCGGGCGAATTCGTGGTACTCGCAGCAGCCGCTGATTCGGTTTACGTGCTTCACGTTGCTGAACGAGCGGAGCTAGACAGCAGCGCTCTGGCGGAACTGGAGCAGCACCTCGCAGAGCGCGGGCTGGAAGCCAGCGAGGTGTGGTGGTGGCCCATCAGCCGACGGGTCAACGTGCCGGCCGACAAGGTCACATTCGCGCGGCACGACGCACGCCAACTCGAGACTGTGTTGGAACAGACGGCGACGGCGTTCCAGAGATACACGTCGTTTGCGGGCTTCGCGCTGCACTTCGCGCAGAGCTACCGCGATCTGCTCGCCGATCCGGACAGGGCACGGTAGCGAAATGTTGCGCCGCACCAGCGTATTCATGATGTTGTGCCGAGGATTCCCCGTGCCAATCAGTGTCTCGCATGTCCGCAACGCGGTGCCTCCCGTTGAAGTCGGGAACCGGGCTCGGCAGGTGTTACTCCGCGAGGTCGGGAGCACAGACCCGTGACCGACTCGCTGTTGGGAATCGCTCTGCCCGACCGTCTCCTGTGGTTCGTAGCGCTGCTCGTGGCCGTTTTCTTCGTCTCGTCGCTTTCACTGGTAGCTACCGTGGCAGCGCTCCGAATTCGCAATGTGCGGCGCTCGAGGCGCTGGCAGCGGCTGGAGACGCGTTGGGAGCCGGTGATCATCGGGGTTCTGGTGGGAGAACGACCGGAAGCGGAACTCCACGCGTTGGTGGAACGCCGCGATCAGCGCTATTTCGTCGACTTCCTACTGCGCTACAGCACGCGGCTCAAGGGCGGAGAACGGGAGACGGTGGTGCGACTGGCGCAGCGCTACCTTCCCGCGATCGCCCGGCAACTCGAACGCCGCAGCGGCGAGCGGCGTGCGCGTGCTGTGCGCACGCTGGGAGAGCTGGATGTGGAGACCTACACGCCGCAGATCGTCGCAGCGCTACGCGATCCCTCGCCCCTGGTTGCGATCACCGCGGGTCGCGCACTGGCTCAGCAGCGGAGTCCCAAGCTGGTCCGGAGCCTGGTAGACAGCCTGGAGTCTTTCGAGCTATGGGATACCCGGTTTCTGTCATCGCTGCTGGCTGATCTGGGTCCGGAGGCCATGCCGGCGTTGCGCGCGGTGCTGGAGGACCAGGAGCGTCCCGCACGAACGCGTGCGCTTGCCGCCAATACGCTCGAACGATTAAACGATCTGAATGCGGCCGACATTGCCGTTGCGGTGCTCGAAGCCGGCGCTGCCACCTCGACCATCCCATCGGAGCAACACGTCGATTTGATGGTTGCCGCCCTTCGGTTGGTCCGCAAAGTGGGACGGGGGGAACACGTGGGGACTGTGCGCCGCATGCTGGCGGCCTCCAACGCGGCGGTGCGGGGCTGCGCGGTCGATGCGCTGGCCAGTGTCGGCGGCGGCGATGACGTCCCGCTGATACGCAAGGCAATCGATGACGAATCCAACTGGGTCGTGATGCATGCGGTACGCGGGTTGAAGGCGTTGGGCCGAGTGGACTTTCTGCAGGACCTTGCGGCCTCGAATCATCCCAGGGCCGACGCCGCGCGCGAAGTGCTCGCGGGGACGGCATCCTGATGATCGAGTTCGGCTGGGCCGTGGTCGGTGTGTTCAACGTGCTGATCCTAATCTATTTCTTCTCACTCAACTCGGTGTATCTGATCACCACGGCCATCTCGTCCAGGTTCCTAGTGCGATACGTCAAGCGTCTCAGGACCGTCGATGTCGAGCAGTTGATCGCCTCCGGCGCGACGCCGCCCATCACACTCATCGCTCCGGCCTACAACGAAGAGGCGAGTTGTGTGGACTCGACCAGGTCGCTGCTCACCCTGCAGTATCCCAACTACGAGGTGTTGGTGGTGAACGACGGTTCGCCCGACCGGACGCTGCAACTGATGCTCGATGCGTTCGATATGATCCCGGCTGTCCGGCTGCCCTCGGCCACGCTCGAGACAGCCAAGATCCGTCAGGTCTATCGCAGCAAGCAGTATCCCAACCTGTGGTTGCTGGACAAGGAGAACGGCGGCAAGGCCGACGCGATCAACGCGGGGCTCGATTACTGCCGCACTCCGCTGTTCTGCGTGATCGACGCCGACAGCCTGCTGGAACGTGACGCACTGATCCGGGTCAGCCGTCCGTTCCTGGAAGACGCCCGCACCGTAGCTGTGGGCGGTATCATCCGAATCGTGAATGGTTCGACCGTACGGCATGGTGTCGTCGAGCGAGTGAGGCTACCGCGCAATCTTCTGGCCCGGTTCCAGGTGCTCGAATACCTGCGTGCATTTCTCTCGGGGCGCGTGGCGTGGAGCGAGCTGAATGCCGGGCTGATCATCTCGGGTGCGTTCGGTCTGTTTCGCCGCTCGGTCGTGGTCGACGCGGGTGGGTACGCGACCGAGACCGTCGGCGAGGACATGGAGATCGTGGTCCGGATTCACCGCCACTGCCGCGAGAACCGGATCCCGTACCGTATCGGGTTCGTGCCGGATCCGGTGGCGTGGACCGAGTGCCCCGAGACCATCCGGGGTATGAGCCGCCAGCGCGACCGCTGGCAGCGCGGCCTGATCGAAACGCTGATGCGGCACCGGCGTATGCTGCTGAATCCGAGGTACGGGAACGTAGGCCTGATTGCGTATCCATACTTCTTTTTCCTCGAGATGTTGGGGCCGGTGATTGAGGTGGGCGGTTACTTCGCCTTCGCCATGACATTGCTCGCCGGTCGGGCGTCGCTGCCGTACGTGGTCGCCTTTCTCGCCTTGGCATTGCTGTTCGGAATGGCCCTATCCGCCGCGGCCGTGGCGTTGGAGGAGCTGAGCTTCAGAGGGTACCCGCGCAACTCCGACCTGGCCCGACTCATCTGGTTGGCGGTGGCGGAGAACGTGGGGTACCGGCAGATGAACTCGTTCTGGCGCATGCAGGGCGTGATCTCGGCTGCGCGACGCGTGAAGTATTGGGGCCAGGCACCGCGCAGGGGCTTTCGGACGGGGCAGGCGAGCGGATGAGCCGGCGCACGCCCGTGCCACTGTTTCTGGGCCTGCTCGCTGCAGCAGCTGCGTGCAGCGGCGGTGACGACTGTTCGGTGGAAGTGGACGGCCTGGTGGAGCAGGGCTGGAACCAGTACAGGGAGAACGACATCGAGCGCGCGACTGAGCTGTTCCAGCAGGCGCGCAGACGCTGCAGGCGGCATATCGGAGCCAGGACGGGACTCGGGTATACGGCGCTCAGATCACAAGATCTGCGGGAATCCCGCCGCTGGTTCGGCGCTGTCTTGGCCGACGATTCCTCCAGGGTCGACGCCCTGGTCGGCTTGGGCTTGGTGGAATGGCGCTCGGGTAATGACACGGCTGCCAGGTCGCTGTTTCAGTCGGCAGTTGCAGTCGACACGGCCAACGCGGAGGCACGGGAGTATCTGAGCCGCATGGGTCCGGGTCTGGGCGACCCGCCGCAGCGGCCACCAATGGAACTGCCCGACAGCACGCTCTACCCGGCGCGCACCGCCGGCGACCGGTTCGAGATCCACACTCCGGACGGTTGGCTCCCCTTCTACATAAAAGGAGTCAACCTCGGCGCCGCGCTACCTGGTAAGCATCCGAGCGAGTTTCCCGATTCCGCGGTGTACGCCCGCTGGATCGGTGAGATCGCGGAGATGGGTGCAAACACCGTGCGCGTGTACACCATCCACCCTCCCTGGTTCTACCAGGCGCTGCTCGATTACAACCTGGCGCACGCCGAGAATCCCCTGTGGCTGATTCACGGTGTCTGGACCGAGCTCCCGCCCGACCACATGTACGACGACGGTGAATGGGAAGCGGAGTTCTTCGCGGAGATGCACCGCGTGGTGGACCTGCTGCACGGCCGGGCAGACATAGAGCCCCGCCCGGGGCGTGCCTCGGGATACTACACCGCCGACGTGTCGCCCTGGGTGTTGGCTTACATCATCGGCAGAGAGTGGGAGCCGTTCTCGGTCGTGGCGTTCAACCGGCGGCGGCGCTTGCGTGATTGGTCGGGACAGTATGTGGGGGTGACCGGCGGCAGCGCCATGGAGGCGTGGTTGGGGAAGGCGTGCGACGAGATGATCGCCTACGAGATGGCGAATTATCGCTCCCAACGCCCGATCGCGTACACCAACTGGCCTACACTCGATCCGCTGTCGCACGCCACCGAGATGACAATAAGACACGAGGTCGCGCACCGTGAATCGATCGGTGAGGTGGTACGGCGCTATCCCAAGGAGTACGACAACGACAGCGTGGGGCTCGATGCGACACGCATGATGGCAGGCCGGCAGTTCCCCGCGGGTACATTCGCTGCCTATCATGCGTATCCCTATTATCCCGACTTCATGATCCTGGACTCGGTGTACAGCGAGGCGCGATCATCGCTCGGCGCTTCCAACTATTTCGGCTATCTGCGCGCGCTCAAGCAACGTCACCCCAACATGCCGGTGGTAATTGCAGAGTACGGTGTGCCCGCGAGCCTCGGCATCGCGCATCTGCAGCCACAGGGATGGCATCACGGCGGGCACACGGAACAGGCGATGGCTGCGATCGATGTGCGATTGACGCGCGAGATCGCCGAGGCAGGCATGGCCGGCGGTGCGGTATTCGCGTGGATCGACGAATGGTTCAAGAAGAACTGGATCGTGATCGACTACGAGCTTCCGCCTGACCGGAATCGGCTGTGGCTCAACCGGCTCGACGCCGAGCAGCACTACGGCATGATTGCGATGGAGCCGGGTGAGGTGCTACCGGGGGAATCGCTGGCCGAGCGAGTCGTTGCGTGGCAGAGCGTGCCGCCGTTGTACGACACTGATCGAGGAGCACGCCTGCGGGCTGCGGTGGACGAAGCGTACCTGTGGTTGTTGTTCGAACCCGGTGTAATAGAGTACCAGGAACTGCTCATTGGCTTCGATATCATAGCGCCGGAAGCGGGAGACTTTCGCTGGCCCAACGGAGTGGGACCGCGGCTGCCGGTAGGTGTCGAGTTCGTGTTGCGAGCGACGGAGAACGAAGTGAGGCTGCTCGCCGATGTTTCATCCAATCCCGTTTTCATCGACCCGGTGCGCGCCCGGCTGCCCGCGGGCGAAGTGAGAGTCCGTGCCTTGGATTACGGCGAGCCGCCGGGCCTGTTCAATGGTCGCGTGGAGCAGTGGTTCTACGATGAGTACGTGACGCGGAGGAACGCTGATGGACGCTATGACTCGTTGCGGGTTGTGACCAACCGGCCGCGGTTCACGCGCGACGGGACCGAGTTCGCCGCCTTGGGATACGACCGCGGCGTCCTGCGCAGAGGGCAACTGCCCGACGGTAACTGGGAAAGGCAGTCGAACGGAGCGCTCGAGGTTCGGATTCCCTGGATGCTGCTCAATTTCACAGACCCCAGTCAACGGCGGGTGCTGCAGGACGGTCCTGATGCCGTAGCCTTCGGCGGTGATCTCGGCACGATGACCGTAGATTCGATAGGTATCGTGGTGGCCGTCGGCCGAGACGGTACATGGCTCACGCTGCCGGAGAACGGTGCGCCCGTGGCGCGCTACTCATGGCCCACTTGGGAACAGCCGACGTGGCGGGAACGACGGCGTCCAGTGTTTGCGGCCATGCGCAGCGCGTTCGAAACGCTCTCACCAGTGGTTCTCAGGGATCTCCTACCGTGAATAGATATCTCATTGTTGCTACGGTGGCGGTGCTGCTGCACGTGGGCGTCATGCCGGTCGCGGCCCAAGACGAGGCGGATCTCGCGTGGCGGCGTGGTGACATCGAGACCGCGCAGCGGCTCTACGCCGAGCAGCTGGCATCGGATTCCACCGACGAGCGCGCGCTGCACAGGATGGCGCTCATTTTTGGATGGAACGGCCAATACGACGAGAGTGTCCGGCTGTTCGACAAGCTGCTGGCGATCTCGCCGCGCAACTGGGAGGCCGCGGTCGACAGGGCGCGGGTGTTTGCCTGGCAGGGTGACACGGAACGCGCGATCGGGCTGTTGGACGAGGTGCTGCAGCAGCAACCGGCGTGCGTGCCGGCACTGCAGGCTCGGGCGCAGTTCCAATCGTGGTCCGGGGAATACAGCGCGGCCCTCTCGACCTACGAGCAGGTCGGTCAGGTCCTGCCGGAAGACCGCTCCGTCCCGCGCGAGCGGGCGCGGGTGCTCTCCTGGGCGTCGCAGCTCGACGCCGCCATGGCCATCTACGACAGCCTGCTTCAGGCGGATCCGGCCGATCGCGAAGCGCTGCTGGGATTGGCTCAGGTGCTTGCCTGGGACGATCAACTCGACTCGGCCGCGGCGATCTATCGTAGGATACTCGCGACGGATTCGAACGATGTCGCGGCGCTGCAGGGTGTGGGACGGGCGCTGAGTTGGAGCGGCGATCTCATTGCGGGTGAGGGGTTTTGGCGGCGGGCCGTGGCGGCGGATCGGCGGCCTGTACGGCTCCGACGCAGAGGGCGATGCGACCGCGGCCTACGCGCACGAAGACCCCGCCGTGGTGAAGCTCCACTTCGCCG
>Ga0209536_100003875_pt1 | contig 23805 bp, 25 predicted proteins | sample DeeMarSeWOR28_12_FD_187461 | JGI IMG/M metagenome (GOLD analysis project Ga0209536, IMG submission 187461) | Marine sediment microbial communities from White Oak River estuary, North Carolina - WOR-2-8_12 (SPAdes) (version 2) | ecosystem: Environmental > Aquatic > Marine > Intertidal zone >...
GGTGGTACGTGACTGCCGTCCTTACCAACGTTTTCACCGTCACCGCCATGACACACCGTACACTTGATATTCTGTGCGCCGGCGAATGGATGCGGGTTGGTCAGACCGGTGCCTGCGTAGTCGTTTTTATCTGAGCCGTTGTGACACGACATACAGGTCTCACTACGGGCCAATACTTCATATTCCACCGTGATGGTATCAGAGCTGCTATTGTCAACACTGTCATAGGCAGTGACAGTAATAACGTTGTCACCGGCGGTTAACGGAATGTCATTGACCAACCAGGGATTAGTGCCGATGGCCGTTCCACTGTTGTTATTGGCTCGCCAGGTCACTCGGGTGACACCGATGTTGTCACTGGATGTGCCTGATATGGAGATACGATTTAAGTCGGTATTAAACTCGGGAGCGCTAACAGGGGAGGTGATAGAGATCTGCGGCGCTTCAGGATCATTGACTTGATACACCACAGTAACCCTGTCGCTGGAGGGATTATTGGCGCCATCGACGGCGGTTACCGTGATGACGTTCTCACCAGGAACCAATGTTACGCCACTGCTCCAGTTCGCTATTCCGACTACTGTACCGGTTCCGCCCCGAGAGTTCTCCCAGGTTATTTCCGTAACTCCCTCGTTGTCTGATGCGCTACCGGATATGGTGACAGATGAGTTCGTCGTGTTATAGGGATCGGTCGCGGGAGTGCTAATGGAAATACTCGGTGGTTGAGTATCGTTTAACGGTTGATAGATCACCGTGATCTTAGCTTCAGTAGATTGATTCGCTCCATCGACCGCGGTTACGGTGATTTCGTTTTCGCCGATTTGTAAAGGTAGGGAGTTGTAACTCCAGTCCTCGATTCCATCTACCGAGCCATTTCCACCCCGCGCGTTAGCCCAGGAGATCGCGCGCAAACCGTAGTCGTCAGATGCGGTGCCCCTGATAGCGACAGTTGAATTTGGTGTAGTATAAGGATTTGTTGTTGGAGAAGTTATGGAAATAGTTGGTGGATCATTCTCGGGTGGATTTTGATTGCCTCCTCCACTATCACCACCTCCGCCACCGCAGGCGGAAACCGATATAATCAGTACGGCATAGAGTATCATCAGCATTCGCATGCTGACACGTGTTGTTGCGTGCATAGTTGCCCCCCAAAATACTGCTACATAAAAATATGCGCACTTAAAGCACATACCGCCTCGGGAGCGTCGGCGTATCTCGGTGATTACATACCGGAAACACCCCTGAACTCCCTAATTATGCTAAGTACGTAGGTAGCAGCACTTACATTCTTTATAAAATGCACGCAACTGAGCGCAACAACCTCTAAATATTTATATTTATCAATATATTATCAAATCCCGATACTATATTGGTTAATTATTAGTTCTTACGTACTAGGGTGTATACTATACCAACAACAACCGTAAGTACAACTACGTATACCACAAAAACCAATAATAGATTTTATAGAGTCTATTAGAATAATTTATAGGCCGCCTAAGCTTTGGTTAATCTAATCTTGTTAAGCTAATGTGACAAAGTTATAGGGTCGAGTATCTTTTGGTTTTTCAGCGGGTTAGTGAAGAGAAAACGTAGTAGGAATATAACAGCGAATCCGTTTTATACCCAACGCTGATTAGAAAATTAAAAATAACTTATACAAGGATTAAATCGTCGCTACTTACGGTTAGCGACTGTATAATTGGTGTTCTGTACATACATATAAGTGAAAACTATTAAGTAGCTGATACACGGGTAACATGTAAAAAGTCTAAATAACTCAAATGCGTTTTGATTTTATTTATATCTAAAAACAGTACGATAAATGACTTTTGGATGTTGATGTGAGGGCCTTAAAACGATAAGAAAGATATGCACTCACTATCGTTGAAATTTCGAATTACGGCCCTTGCGTTATTGGCCGCTGTGATTCCCTTGTTCATCTTCAACGGAATCAGCGCGCAGCGTTCAAAAGAGAGTATGGTGTCCAGTGCGACAGATGATATCAAAGCGCAATCTTTATTGGTGGCGAAAGATATCGACCGCTATTTGAAACAACGGCTGATCGACATCAAAATGATTGCGCAGGCCGATGTCCTGCGTTCGAACAACAAGGCACTAATATCGGACTACATAAAGTCCGTGGCCTATGAAAACGATGCCATCGCCGATATATGTGTATTGGATACAGACGGGGTAATAACCACTAGCGCAACGGCACCGGATAAAGAAGGTCATGTCGGTTGGGAGATTAATCCCGGCATCAAAGAATTGTTACTAATGGTGAAAAATACTGCCAATAGAACCATTATGTCGTCTGAGGCGCATATGGCAGAGGAGGCCCCGCGGATCACCTTCGTAACACCCATATATGATATAGCTAAGATACATCCAGTAGCGATCTTAATGGTCGAAAACAATATAAAAGGAATAAAAAATATCGTTCTGGAGTTCGGCGAGTTAAACGAAGAATACAAACGTATTTATGTGGTAGATAAACTGGGTAGGGTAGTGTTGACAACGAATTCCGAAATGGCGCTATTCGAAACGTTGCCAGATATCAGAATCCAACCGGCCTTGTTGGGGGATGCTACCTCTGGTACGGCCATCTACAAAAACACGCTCGGGGAGCGGGTGATCACCGGTTTTAGCGATTTAAAACAAGTGACTGAAAATAAATCACTGGACTGGAGTGTACTAACCATCGCGCCATTGGATAAATTGCTGCACCCCACGAAACAGACGGCACAAGTCCTAACTTATATAGGCTTACTCGTGACGGCATTGACGGTGCTAATAGCTTACTATTTTGCGCGCAGCATAACTCAACCTTTGCAGCGCACCGCGGCATTAGCGGAGCAAATCAGCCGGGGTAATTATTCGCATCGACTGGAGGAAAATATAGGCGGGGAGATCGGGTCACTTGCAAAGTCCATCAACGACATGGCAATCCGTGTGGAGGAACGCGCGGCGGAAATTACCACACGAAATGAAAAATTAACTTCGGAAATTGTAGAGCGCAAGATTGCGCAGGATAGGCTGCAAAAACTATCCCATAAAATTGTTCGTTTGCAAGAGGAAGAACGCCGGCGAGTATCCCGGGAACTGCATGATGGTATTAACCAACTGCTGGTATCAGTAAAATATAAAATCGAGAACTTCGAAGACAAATTCAACCAATCCCCGGAACAGGCACTAAGCGACATAAAAAAGGCCGATATATTTTTAGACGAAGCCATATCAGAAGTACGCCGCGTTTCGCATGATCTGCGTCCCAGTGTCTTGGATGACTTAGGTTTAGTTCCAGCGATCAATAATTTGGTCAGGCGTTTTTCAGAGCGCAATCTGATTGATGTACAATTAAACGGTGTTGATGAAAGTTTTGACCGTCTGCCAACGGATGTCGAGACCGCGATGTACCGCATCGTACAAGAAGCGTTAATGAATATTGAAAAACATGCTAACGCCTCATTAGTATCCATAAATATTAATCGCACCGATAGCAATATAACCATTAGAATTGAAGATAATGGTGAAGGTTTCAGCATGCAAAACGCATTGCGTAAGTCCGAATCGACGAGGAGTATGGGGTTGAGAAATATGCGCGAGCGCATTGAATTATTACAAGGAACGTTTTTTATTCATTCCGATGTCGGTAAGGGGACCTTTTTGGAGGTAAAAGCACCTCTGAATTTGGATACCCCTTTAAATCTTGAAACATAGAAAGGTAAGAAAGGTGTAATTATGAGTGAAAATGCGTTTATTATGTCGGAGCAATCTTTTCCTATTAAAATTTTGCTGGTGGATGATCACGCCGTAGTACGCGATGGCATCCGTGCAAGGTTGGAAAGGAGCGCGGATTTCAAAGTGGTTGGCGAAGCGGTCAATGGCCGGGAGGCGATCCAAAAAGTCGAAGAACTATTACCAGATGTAGTATTGATGGATATCAGCATGCCGGTGATGAATGGAATGGATGCGGCGCGGTATTTACGCGAAAAGCATCCAGAGACCAAGGTTATCATACTCACCATGCACGAACATAAAGAATATATACAAGGTGTTATCCGCTGTGGGGCGCAAGGCTATATCGTTAAGGATGTGTCGGCCCAAGAGATGATCAGCGCCATAAAAACAGTAATGAATGGCGAAACCTACTATAGTTCGTGTGTTTCACAAATGATGTTCGATGACTTTAATCGCTCCAGCAGTCACGACGGCGATAAGCTGGGTTTAACGCAACGTCAACGTACGATACTCGCACTTGTGGAGCAGGGCATGAGCAGTAAAGCCATTGCCAACGAGTTGAATATCAGCGTCCGTACTGTGGAAGCGCATCGCCACAATATAAAAATAAAACTGGATGCGCAAAACGCCGTTGCCGGGCCGAAATAACATTGCATAACGATAGTGAAAATAATAGCCTGGTAATGGCGCCCCGAGCAGGAGTCGAACCTGCGGCCTCACCCTTAGGAGGGGTGCGCTCTATCCTACTGAGCTATCGGGGCATTTGGGAGAAATTTATTTTTTTACTTTAGCGCGAGACTCTTAAACTATAACGCGCATCGCAGTCCGCTGCAATTCGAACTAAACTAGGTATATTGATGACAACGGTTATTTGTTTGGATTAATTCGAAAACGAATACCGATCATGACGTCCAAGCCGAAATGGGTGTCCGGTGTAACGTCCAGTCTGGGAGCTACTTCACCAAAAATTTCAAATGGTGCACCGTTTGTGTAATAGGCTAAGCCAAACGGAATGCGCATGCCAAAGCGAGTATCTGAATCTTTTTTATCCTCTTCCTTAATCCTTGCGCCAAAACCATAATAAAACGCCATCGCCGCGGGATTTACATCAAATCTGGAAAAATCATGAATAAGATAATCAGCGTGGATATAATATTTTTCATCGTTGATATTCCAAGATCCTAAAATATCGAAAGCGTTGGTTTTGTCAAACCATACTTTAAGAGTGATGCCCGTGGGTACCGGCGTTGCCAAACCAATGCCGATTTCGTTAGCTTTTACTGTTTGAAGTGCCCCCGGAACAAGCAATAGCAAACATAAAAAAACTTTTACTGCTTTCATTATTATTCCCCTCAGCTGATTCGTTGTTTGTTTTAGTTAATTGCGGCTGCTAGGCCGTTCAGTTTTAGCAAGCGGAACTATTTTAGCGAACTTGCTGGGTAAACACGAATGAATGGTGCCATGGTGGAAAGTTGGTTGTTCTGGATTACTATTTAAAACAATTAGTTAAAGATTAAAGTTAAAAAATTATTGTATAAATATACATAACTTATTGTAATTATAAATAAAATAATACAACTAATCAGATCGCTTTTGATCCGATTGCAAATCCTTCTTGAAACAATCCACTAGGTGTTTGTGGTAGGCATCATCCACCGGTTCATCTTTTTTCATCCGGCTCAGGGTTTGTATGGTAGTCTGTAATTGTTCTATGTAGTGGCGGCAGTGCAAGCACATGAATAAATGTAAACGGACGCCTAAACGTTTGGTGAAAGGCAGTTCTTTCTCCAGATATGAATTAGCCTGTTCAGTTATGTCTTTGCAGCTTAACATTATTTAACTTTCCCCTGATACTGATCGATGGCTTCTCGCAACTGGCTGCGCGCCCTGTGTAGTAGCACTCTTCCATTAGACTCTGAAACCTCTAAAATCTTACAAATTGACTCCATATCCATGCCTTGCATATCCCGCAACGTAATGGCTGCTTGTTGAAGGGGGGGTAAATCCCTTAACGCATTGTCGATTTGTTCGCGAAGTTCAGCGCTTGCCAAGATGGCATCAGGTGTATCGGCATGCCAGATATGAGGAGGGGATTGCCAATGGCCATCACTTGCAAAACGAGCGGGGTTAATCATATTGGTGCTGTCTTCAGAAAGATCTAAATTTACACTGCGCGATTCGTGACGCAACCTGCTTTTTGCGCAGTTGCTCACAATACGCAATATCCAGGTTTTTAGGCTGGATCGGCGTTCGAATTTTGGCAGCGCTTTAATGACCGCCATCCAGGCTTCTTGCGCGATTTCATCGGCAATAGCTTCGCCGACTATACTGCGCGCCAAATGAACCATAATAGGATTGTACGCATGCACTACCTCGGAAAAGGTGTTTTCGTCGCCGGCGAGTAGTTTTGCGATTAACACATCATCGCTGGGGAGTTTATTGGTAGCCAAGTTTCACTTCCTTTGTTTACTTTTGTATTTATTTTTGTAACAAACTCTTCCCTTGCGAAACATTAATTCAAAGAATAAAGTGAGTGCAGTGCTCTATATTATACAAATGTGGAATCGATTTTCATCTTTTAAAACCACCAGCTAATACTAAGATCAAATTTAGGGTTATGGCGCCAAATCGAGTTTGAATTAAAAACCTTGGATTAAACAGGAGTTATGAGCCAGTTATGATAGAGACGTTGAGCTTATTGGAGGACAGTGATTTTCCAGCGATTAAACGCGCTAAATTGACCACTTTGCAGATTAACCTGGGGTACGTGTGTAATCAACAATGTTTGCACTGTCATGTCAATGCGGGCCCCAAAAGAACTGAAGCAATGACTAAAGAGATCATCGATCAAGTACTGCGTTTCATGCAAACCTCTGATGTGTCTTTGCTGGATTTAACCGGTGGCGCTCCGGAACTCAATCCACATTTTCGTTATCTTGTGGAAAGTACTCGCGCGCTCAACATTCAGGTGATGGACCGTTGTAATCTGACTGTATTGAACGAACCCGGGCAAGAGGATTTGGCCGAGTTTTTAGCCGCGCATCACGTGGAAATCACCGCCTCCTTGCCTTGTTATTTGGAAGAGAATGTGGACAAACAAAGAGGAAAAGGCGTGTTCGACGGTAGCTTGCAAGGGCTCAGGAAACTCAACAATCTAGGTTACGGAGTAGAGGGCAGCGGATTAATGCTCAATCTCGTCTACAATCCGGTGGGACCATATTTACCACCTTCACAATATACGCTGCAAGCGGATTATAAAAAACACCTTGGGGAAAACTACGGGGTGCAATTCAACCAATTGTTCACCATAACTAATATGCCTATTCAAAGATTTGGCAGCACTTTAGTGTCTAAGGGGCAGTTCGAAGAGTATATGCAATTGCTTCGAAACGCTTATCAAGAAACCAATTTAGCAAGTGTAATGTGCCGCAGTTTGATCAGCATCGATTGGCAAGGATACGTATATGACTGCGATTTCAACCAAATGCTTAAACTTCCTGCAACGGTCTCAAACAAACCGAAAACGCATATTGCGGAGTTGATCGGAGCAAACTTGGAAGGCTTGCCGATCGTGGTTATGGATCACTGTTATGGCTGTACTGCCGGACAAGGCAGCAGTTGTGGCGGTGCTTTGAGTTAGCAGCTTGTTAGAAGAAGTGCCTGTTGATACTGACGGGGTAAAGTTAAGATGGCAGTAAAACCGTGGCGCCAAGTCACTTTGGTGTTTGCAAAAGCGCCCGTGGCAGGAGCGGTAAAAACCCGCCTAATTCCGCTGTTAGGTAAAGAGCAAGCCGCACGACTGCATGCTGCCATGGTTACCCATAGCGTTGCGTTAGCAACCCAATATACGAATCATGATATACAGCTTTGGTGTGCGCCCGAAACCACGCATCCTTTTTTCAATCAACTGCAACAGATTTATCCCCTTATATTACGCGGTCAAAAAGGGGAAAATTTAGGCCAGCGTATGCATTACGCGTTTAAACAGGCATTGAAACATTATGATGCAGCCGTTGTTATTGGTACGGATTGCCCGGCTATGTCAGCAGAGTTATTGGCACAAGCGTATCAACAATTGCAAACGGAAAACGAAGCTGTCATTGCACCGGCTGAGGATGGTGGCTATGTGCTGTTAGGACTGAAGAGAGCCGCCTTGCAATTGTTCGCCGGGATCGCTTGGGGCACAGATCAGGTATATGAACAAACGCAGATCAAACTACAACAGTTACAATTGGCTTGGAGTTCACTAAAAATGCAATGGGATGTGGATAGACCGGATGATTTGCAAAAACTTGTTATTCTTGCAAACCAAACTGATTTGCATCCGGATTTACGGACAGTGATTCATAGACTCAAGCCAATCACCGCATGACTCAACTCATTTCAATTGAATCGATTTGTCGGCAATGACGAAACTTGCACTTTTTCCGGAAAGCGAATTTCATAAAATCCACCATTTCGTTCCGAAAAGCGGCTTAAATAAGTGGAGAAGGAGATTTCAGCCCCATCCTGTTGGCAATAAACATTGAGTGATTTAGCGGCGATGACCATCAAATGGCCGAATGTGTAATCGATTTGTTTTAGAGTTAGCAGCTTGCGTTCGTAGTCAATATTTAGCAAGTGGGTTTGAAACGATTCATCACTGTGATCGGGTGCTATTTTCACTGATGGATGGTTTTCCATAGCTGAATTCATGAGTGAGGAAACCCGTTCGGGTGTCTCTATTAGCTGATGTTGGTGTTGAAATGTAGCGTGGTTTTCTCTGTTGTCCATTTGATCTATTCCCATTTTCCATTAATTTTTAATATTTTTTGTAGTTGTGTTCTTATTGTTTTACGCGGTGGTGTACGATTGCGAGTTCCCTCCATCACTGGTCTTTCCGGATTTTTCATAGAGTTCATTGTCGACTTCACGACCGCTTAGAAGATTGAGCGCTTGTTTAATATTGAGACTGGCAGTATTAATTATGCGTGCATTGATCACATTTTGTTCGTTACATTCAAGGATCGTTTTAAAGAGCACATTCCACGCGCTATGCAAGGTTGAGAAATCCGGCTGTTCTTGGGTATCTTGTAAAAAAGATTTTAGACCTTGATTGTTCCCTTCGTAGTTGGCATCGGTCAACAAGGCAAACAATTTATTTTCATATTTTTCCAATTCGTTGGCACATTGTTGTTTACTGGTGACAATACCTTCCAACGAAGTAATATCGTTAGTACTTAAACAGTCGTACTCTTCCTTTAATGTTTTTAACAACAGTTTGGTCGCTTTAAACTGTTGTTGAAACACTTCGACCATGGAATTGGCGATATGGGAGGGGTTGCTCATCTTATTAACGGATTGTCAGTGCTTCTTTTTTAAGTTTATTTAGAAAAAGCGGATTCGAACTGAACCAGCTTTTCCGCAGTTTTCGCCGGGTCGACTTTATATTCGCCGCTGGCGATCGCTTTTTGCAGACTGGCGACCCGATCTTGGTCAACCACAGGTAAATTTGACAATTGTTTCTCCAACTTCTGAAGTTTCGCTGCTGTATCGGTAAGCGTTACTTTGTCAGCCGCGGACGCTGTCGCGCCTTGCTGTTGTGGGCGGTTTGCCTCGTTTTGCAACGCTTGAGTTTGTTTACTGCCACTACTGTCTTGAACGTGTGACGCCGGTAATCCTGTGATTTCAATGGCCATGTCTAGCCTCCTATTTCCTACACTATGTTATCGTCTGGTGGATTAAAAATTTAACTTATTTGAGATCCGAGTTACTAGCAGTTAAAAACTATACTTAATACCTGAAGTTATTCCAATAGGTTACATATTAACTCTAACTACCCCAGCGTGAATGACAATGCCTTGAACGACACGCTTGGATCTAACATTACGTACGTTTATGAGGTCGCCCTTGGATCCATCGGATAAGGCTTTGCCCTTCATGCGCACCTCCAGTTGCGGAGTAGTGGCTAGCAATATAACTTCCTGTCCGGCTTGTACTAAACGTGGCGCTTGCACCATATGCGCAGTTAATATTCTTCCTGCGGGGATGGAGCGTTTCGCAATAAAACCAAGTGCTTGTTGTGAATTGCGAAAGTAGGTCTGACTCGCAGGACCGACTTCTTTACTGACCATAGTAAAATCCTCTGGCCCCAATGTTTCACCTTTCACTATGGTCCGGGAAACCGCCAGCACTTTTTCATACAGAGCTAGGGTGACGGGTACAAAAATCTTCCAAGGTTTACCACCGCTACAGCGTACACCGACGGTGGTTTTTCCGTACAGTTTGGCGCCGGGGGGCAGATAGGCATCCAATGGCGAGTCGCACTGGGACAATTTAAGTCTTTGATCCAGTGTGCTGATGCGAATATCGAAATTATCGGTGTGAGTTTGCTCAAGATGCTGACGTAGAAACGCTTCCGCAGTTTTTTCGATGTCTTGATGAGCGTGGAATTCACCCGCTGAAGAGTTCGCGGAAAACGAAAACAGCAGGATGGCCAAGGCAAACCAATTGCATAGCGCGGCAAGGCACTGTAAAAAATCCATTGTTCTTTGATACTCGTTTTGCATTGGGTTGTCTTGATTACGTTTCGTTTTGATAAAACTAGTCAAATTTTTGACTTCTTGCAATCTTACCTGCTAACTGCATGAAATATCGGCAGTTGAATTAGAAACTTTAGCGCTAAGTTGATAAAAGTTTGAGGGAAAATCCACTGGAAACTCGCCTGTCAAACCCGGATAAATTCAACTCCAATAAAAGCAATATAAGTGCCACAAGTGGAATAGCGTATCGTGGCACATTATTGGTTCAAGGAATGAGCGAGCTTGTCGATATGAATACTGCAAAACTACAAATTGAGGAGCTTTCAAAAATGGCGGGAATACTCGACGGTGTCGATCAGCGTACCCAGATGGTTGGGGCAAATCGTCTCGAATTGCTTTTGTTTCGCCTGGAAGGTCCTCAGTTATATGGTATCAACGTCTTCAAAGTACAAGAAGTGATTCGGTGCCCGGGCTTAACCCATGTACCCAACGCGCATCCCGCAGTGGTCGGCATCGCCAACATGCGCGGTAAGACTATCTCTGTGGTGGATTTGCAATATTCACTTGGTCGTGCACCCATACCGGTAGAAAAACGCAAAGATGCGTTTGTCATCATCGCGGACTATAACCGTACGTTACAAGGATTTCTGGTGCACGATGTAGAACGCATCATTAATATGAACTGGGAAGATATCTTACCTCCGCCCAGAGGTTCAGGGCGTAGTCACTATTTAACGGCCGTGACTAAGTTAGAGAACAAGCTGGTGGAGATCGTCGACGTTGAGAAAGTCCTATCGGAAATTACCGGTCAGAACGAAGAGGTGTCCAAAGAACTGGTTGAAGAGAACCAGCAAAAACACCCCGAGGCGACGATATTAGTGGCCGACGATTCTTCCGTGGCGCGAAACCAAATCAAAAGGACTATGGACCAAATCGGCATCAAGTGTGTATTGGCCAAAGACGGCAAAGAAGCCTTGGATAAACTAAAAGGTTTCGCTGACCAGGAAGGCCCAATCAGCAACTATATTGGTCTGGTGATATCGGATATTGAAATGCCCAATATGGATGGTTATTCGTTCACTACGGAGCTGCGCAAACACCCGAAACTGAAAGATCTTTATGTCATATTGCATACCTCGTTAAGCGGTGTATTTAACGAGGCAATGGTGCAAAAAGTCGGCGCTAATCGGTTCATTCCCAAGTTCAGTCCCGACGATTTAGCCAATGCTGTACTCAGTGGCTTTGAGGCCAGTGAATCTTCCGCTTCCGCGGCGTAAGTATCAAGGTCGATCCAAAGTAAAATAAAAACCGCAGGGAAACCGTGAGTAGTCCAAGCCGAAATATGCCAAATCCAATACCCGCTATTACGCCAGACGAATACCAAGCTTTTCGATCGTTTTTGGAACAAGCGTCGGGTATTGTCTTGGGCGAAAACAAGCATTATTTAGTGACTAGCCGCCTAAACGGCATCATGAACGAGTTTTCCATCGCCTCATTTTCCCAGCTTATGGATCATATGAAGCGAGATCAAAAATTGCGCCAGAGAATAATGGACGCGATGACCACCAACGAAACCAGTTGGTTTCGCGACAATTATCCCTACGAAGTTCTTAAAGAGAAAATTCTTCCTGAAGCGGCGAAACGACGACCTGCAAGCTATCGGATTTGGTCGGCAGCTTGTTCCACCGGACAAGAGCCTTATTCTATCAGCATGATTGTTTCCGAATTTCTCTCCAGTCCATTCAGCGGGATGGGGTCGGATTGTGTGAAAATTGTCGGCACGGATATCTCATCTTCCGCTATGCAGCAAGCGAAAAACGGCTGCTACGAAGGGGTTTCTGTAACCCGTGGCTTGTCAGCAGAGCGCAAACAACGATTTTTCAAGCAGAGCGGTGTTTGCTGGGAAGTTGCCGCTGAAATACGCAACCGGGTTAGTTTCCGGGAAATGAATTTAATGCAAAGTTATTCGTTTCTGGGTAAATTTGATGTGATTTTTTGCCGCAATGTCTTGATTTATTTCTCTCAAGAACTAAAACGCGATATTCTTAAAAGAATGACCCAGGTACTGAATCCCGAAGGCTATTTGATCCTAGGCGGTTCGGAGTCTATCAGCGGATATAGCGATGAATTCGAGCTGGTGAAGTGGAATAACGGGGTTATTTACCGCCTCAAATAAACTCTTCTGCCGTCTTTCCTATAGATCCAAGCCCTTTGCCGCCCAGCGGCTTCAGTTTGCCGCTCTCACCGGGATTCAATCCCTCTAATATTTGCTATCTTCCTGATTAATCAGAACAAATTCTATTTGGCATATGCTTTGCTCTTTATCCCTCGGTGCAATCTGACAAGAGGAAGCGTTGATGCGTTTTGATTTGGACAAGGTTTTCGGCATACATGAGCAAGGTGTTCGCATTCGCGAGCGTCGCGCCGAATTGCTGGCGGGTAACTTGGCCAACGCCGATACACCAAACTACAAAGCCAGAGACATCGATTTTAAACAAGTCTTGCAGCAAGCTGAAGCCGGCACAAATACCACTCAGATGAAAATCACCAATGCGAAACACTTGCAAACCGATGGTTTCGCTGGCATGAGCGCTGAATTGTTGTACCGTAATCCGTTCCAGCCTTCGGTAGATGGTAATACCGTAGACTCGCAACAGGAAAAAGCCCAGTTCATTCAGAACGCCATGCAATATCAGGCCAGTCTGAGTTTTCTGTCTGGCAAAATAAAATCTCTTAAGTCAGCATTAAAAGGTGAATAACGATGTCGCTGTTTCGCATATTTGACATTGCAGGGTCGGGGATGAGCGCGCAGTCGTTGCGTCTCAATACCACCGCTAGTAATTTATCTAACGCACAAAGTGTCAGTAGCAGTGTAAACGAGACCTATCGGGCAAGACATCCTATTTTCAGCACCAATTTTTCCGACATTCTGGATGAACATGCGAGCGTGGGCGTCAAAGTCGACGGCATCGTTGAAAGCCAAGCGCCCCTGCGCAAAGAATATGAACCGAACCATCCAAAAGCCGATGCCGATGGATATATTTATTACCCGAACGTCAATCCAGTGGAAGAGATGGCCAATATGATATCCGCCTCGCGGTCTTTCCAAAGCAATGTGGAAATATTAAACACATCCAAGCAGATGTTGATGCGAACGTTAAGTTTAGGTGAATAAGGGATTGGGAGCCTTTTATGAGTGTGAACGATATTAACTCCAACGCAACCATTCAAGAACTCGGGTTAGGCAAGAGCGTTGAGACCAGTAAAGACCGCAACAAACTTGGACAAGCTGAATTTCTGGACTTGATGGTTGCGCAGCTGAAAAATCAAGATCCGTTCAAGCCCCTGGAAAATGGCGATTTTATTGCGCAAATGGCTCAATTCAGCGCGGTTAGCGGGTTGGATAAGCTGCAAAATTCTTTTGACACTTTGGCAAATTCCCTGCAATCCAATCAAGCGCTACAAGCATCGACTTTGGTAGGGCGCTCCGTATTGGTGCCATCTTCGCAAGCCGTATTGTCGTCCCAAAGTAACGTAAGAGGCGTATTGGATTTGCAACAAAGCACGCCCAGGATCAGTGTGTCGATTATGAATGGCAACGGTGAATTGGTTAAAAGTATGGAATTAGGCGGTCATAGTGCAGGCGAAGTACCGTTTGTCTGGGACGGTACCAACAACGCGGGCGAAAAGGTGCCGTATGGCAACTACCGCATAGTCGCTGAAGCCCAAGGCCCGGATAATCGATTTAGTGTTGGTACTTTAGTTAATGCCGCAGTGGAAAGTGTCACCATAGGAAATGGTGGGCAGCAGTTGACGTTAAACTTGAAAGATATGGGACCAGTGAGTTTCTCACAAGTCAGGGAAATTAAATAAGTAGCTAAGGAGATGTAACTATGCCATTTCGTATCGCATTGAGTGGCTTGGCAGCCGCTTCTACCGATCTTAAAGTAACCGGTAACAATATTGCCAACTCGGGCACCACAGGGTTTAAACAATCCCGTGCCGAATTTGCCGATGTGTATGCGGTGACTTTTGGTGGAACCACTGATACTTCAACAGGTAACGGAGTGCGCACAACTACTGTGGCGCAACAGTTTAACCAAGGTAGTATCGATTTTACGGATAGAGCTTTGGATCTTGCCATAAGTGGTCAAGGTTTCTTTATGCTTCAGGATGACAAGGGCACCTCTTATACCCGGGCCGGCAGTTTTCATGTGGATGCAAATGGCACCGTAGTGAACAACCTCAATCAGCGCATACAAGTGTTCCCAACCGTACCGAACACTTCACCGCCGTTGTTCCAAACCACACCGACGGATTTGGCGTTAGCCACAACCGATGGACCTCCGCAAGCAACAACGACCATCGATGCCGGCTTAAATATTAACGCGGAAGAAGCCCAGCCGGTGAATGCGCCTTTCGATCCGGCCGATCCGACGACCTACAACAGTTCTACATCGCTTGTGGTCTATGACTCGTTGGGCGCTCAACATACGGCGACCACGTTTTATGAAAAAACCGCCGTGCCGAATCAATGGAATACCTATATGTTTGTGGACGGTAATTTTGTGCCCAGCAGCAATCCGGCTCCTACGCCCCCGGTGGCTCCTGCGACCTATTCTACCGTGACGATGACGTTTAACACCGACGGGACTATTAATACCCCCACTCAAATTCAATATGCTCCTGTTCCCGGTGGTACCTTAGGCACGGGTGCTGCTGACTTAAGCCTTAACATCGACTATACCAATACAACCCAATTCGGCGGCGAGTTCTCTGTGAACTCATTGTCCCAAAACGGATACGCATCTGGCCGACTCAGCGGCATCGATGTGGATCAAGAAGGTATAGTGTTCGCCCGCTTTACCAATGGTCAATCCACTGCCCTTGGGCAGGTAGCATTGGCGAATTTTGCCAATCCCCAAGGATTGCGCCAATTGGGAGACACCAACTGGGGCGAGACCTTTGAATCCGGTTCGGTGTTGCTCGGCAAGCCGGGTACAGGCAGTCTCGGACTACTTCAATCCGGGGCTTTGGAAGCTTCTAATGTGGATATCGCCACTGAGCTGGTTAACTTAATCACGGCACAGCGTAATTTCCAGGCTAACGCGCAAGTGATTAGTACCGCCGATGCCGTGACGCAAACCATCATTAATATCTAGTCGATAACCAGTTGACATTAGCCGTCTCTCAAATAGTGGATAGTTATTATGGATAGAATGTTATACGTAGCCATGTCCGGGGCCAAACAAACAATGTTGGCCCAGCAAGCCAATAACCACAACATGGCTAATGTCAACACCACTGGGTTTTTAGCCGATCTCAATGCGTTTCGCAGTATGCAAGCTTTTGGTCCTGGTTATGAAAGCCGCGTTTACGCTATGACAGAAAGACCCAGCGTGGATTTTACCGCAGGATTTGTCAATCATACCGGCCGGGACTTGGATATTGCTGTTGAAGACAACGGCTTTATCGCTGTATTAGCCAATGACGGCACCGAGGCTTATACACGGGCCGGCGACTTGCGCGTGGAAAGTGGTGGCCAGCTAGTAACCGGCGCAGGTTTGCCGGTGATGGGCAATGGTGGTCCTATTGCCATCCCCCCGGCGCAAAAAATTACCATTGGCGGTGATGGAACGATTTCTATTGTGCCGGTGGGCCAACCCGCCAACGCGCAAGTCATTGTTGATCGTATAAAGTTGGTTAGCGAAGACGAACAAATGTTGACTAAAGGCAGCGATGGTTTGGTGCGGCATAAGGAAGGTATTGAATTAGAAGCAGATGCCAGTCTAAGAGTCATCTCCGGCACATTGCAGTCCAGCAATGTCAATGTGGTGGATTCCATGGTGAATATGATCAGTCTGGCACGCCAATATGAAGCGCAAGTGAAATTAATGAAAACAGCTGATGAAATGGATTCACAAACGGATCGATTATTGCAGTTGTCTTAGTAGTTAGTTGTCTTAATAGTAATTGTCGTAATCGTTTTGATAGTAAAGCAGTGTGAATAGCAACAACCAAAATCAACACCCACGAGGTAACAAATGAGCGCAGCACTTTGGATAGCGAAAACAGGACTGGATGCCCAACAAACTCGTCTGGCGGTGATCTCCAATAACTTGGCCAACGTGAATACCACCGGATTTAAATACGGCAGAGCGGTATTCGAAGATTTGTTGTATCAAAATGTGCGGCAAGTGGGTGCGCAAGTGACGGAAGAAAATGAATTACCCTCGGGATTCATGTTAGGCACCGGAGTGAGAACGGTAGCCACGGAAAAAATACATACTCAGGGTAATTTGATCGAAACCAATAATCCATTCGATATGGCGATCAATGGCAGAGGTTTTTTTCAAGTGTTAAGACCGGATGGAACGATAGGTTACACCAGGGATGGTTCTTTCCAAATTAACTCCGAAGGGCAAATGGTTACCGCCGGCGGATTGTTGTTGCAGCCGACCATTACCGTACCAGCGGACGCCGCATCTATCAGCATAGGTACGGATGGAATAGTCAGTGCCACAGTGCCCGGTACGGCGGCACCAGTACAATTGGGCAATATCCAAACGGCGGACTTTGTGAATCCCACCGGCTTGCAACCGATTGGTGAAAACATGTATCTGGAAAGCGGGGCAAGCGGGGCTCCTTTGGTCGGCACGCCAGGACTTAACGGCTTGGGTTCTATTTTGCAAGGTGAGCTCGAATCTTCCAACGTCAATGTGGTGAAAGAAATGGTGGACATGATAGAAGCCCAACGCGCTTATGAAGTCAATTCCAAAGCCATCTCCACAGCCGATCAAATGTTGCAGTATTTAAACAACAATGTTTAATCAATAACGTTTAACAATCACGTTTAAACAATAGTGCATAGTAAAAAGGGTTAAGGGAAACTGAGACGGACAAGCGAATGAACACCAGCAAGACATACTATAAATTATGGATTAGTGCGGTGGCTATCGTGGCTATGACTGCCTGCAGTACTACCAAGCAACCCGGTGCAGATCAAGAATTTGCCAGCGCGCGGCCGGCTTCCACCCAGCCGTTGCCTATCGATACTGGGGCTATCTATAAAAGTGGCTACGGAATCAAGCTGTTTGAAGACAACAAAGCCAGCAAGGTCGGCGATATTCTCACGGTGATATTGGAAGAGAAAACCAATGCCTCCAAGAAGGCCCGCACCAAAACCGTCAAAGATTCGGATGTTAAAGTTGAGGCACCGCTGGTATTTGGCAAAGGTATTACCCATAACGGCGTCGCTTTGTTGCAAACCGACTTGGTGGCCGACCGCGAGTTTAAAGGTGAAGGTGACAGCACCCAAAGTAACAGTTTAACCGGCACTATCTCCGTAACGGTGTCAGAAGTTTTAGCCAATGGCAATCTGGTGGTTCGTGGCGAGAAACTGATTACCATCAATACCGGCTCGGAACACATACGTTTAGCGGGCATCGTTCGTCCTGAAGATGTGACGCCGGACAACACCATAAAATCCTCGCAAATCGCCAATGCCAAGATCGTTTATGGTGGCGAAGGGGACGTCGCTGATGTGAATAGAAAGGGCTGGCTGCACCGGTTTGTTGATAGTCCATGGTGGCCTTTTTAATAGTGTGAATCAATGGTGCATAGTATGTCAGTTGCCTTACGTCTAATAGCTACGATCGTTCTTAGCGCTGGATTTATCAGCTGTGCTAACGCCGAGCGCTTAAAAGATATGACCTCCATCGCAGGCGTACGTGACAACCAGTTGATTGGTTACGGACTGGTGGTTGGCTTGGACGGTACAGGTGATAAAACAGCATTTACCATCCAAAGCTTGCGCACCATGCTCACTAAGCTGGGCGTGACCGTACCACCGGATGTGGATTTGAAGTCGAAGAATGTAGCCGCCGTGTCATTACACGCTGAGTTACCCGCGTTCGCCAAACCTGGGCAACGTATTGATGTGACAGTATCGTCCATTGGTGAAGCGAAAAGTTTGCGCGGCGGCACACTATTGTTGTCACCGCTGAAAGGGGCAGATGGCAATATTTATGCAATTGCTCAGGGTAATATTATTGTTGGCGGATTTGGGGTATCGGGCGGCGATGGATCCAAAATTACGGTTAACGTACCTAGCGTGGGGCGGGTGCCAGGCGGCGCGATGGTGGAACGTTCAGTACCGACGCCGTTTGCGACCGGTAATTCATTGATATTGAATTTACACACTCCCGATTTTACGACCGCGAATCGGGTGGTGGAAGCGATAAACGCCAGTTTTGGTGCAGGGACGGCAGTGGCCATGGACGGCTCTTCTATTAAAGTGCTCGCACCGCTTGATGTCTCGCAACGGGTAGCGTATGTGTCGGAATTGGAAAATATTGTTGTACAACCGGCTGATGCAGCCGCAAAAGTCATCATAAATTCAAGAACGGGCACGGTGGTTATCGGCAATCACGTGACGGTAACACCGGCGGCGGTGACCCATGGGAGTCTAACGGTAACCATTAGTGAGCGGCCGCAAATAAGCCAACCCGAGCCGTTTTCGCAGGGGGAGACCGCAGTGGTGCCGCAATCTGAAATTGAAGTGGCTCAAGAAAATCAACGCATGTTTCTATTCGAGTCCGGCACTAATTTGGAAGAAATTGTGAGAGCCATTAATCAAGTGGGTGCAGCTCCCGGCGATTTGGTGGCGATATTGGAAGCGCTGAAAGAAGCCGGGGCATTGCGAGCAAATTTAATAGTGATTTAGCGAGGTGGAGCAATCAGGGTAACCGTAGGAAGTCCCCTTGGGAATAAGGACAGCAAAGGGACTTTCCAGGATGGAAAACAAGTGATGAGTGACTTGAGTTTTCGAAAACACGGATTGGTTTTCGTTTTGCCTCAAATGGATAGGAGGCGATGCTACGGGGGCGTAGCCGGCTCATCACCCAAGGGGACTTCCTACGGTTATCTCCAACGATTCTTTATCGGCACATCATGAGTATTTCTATACCCTCCGCATCAGTGTATACCGACCTCCACGGTTTGGATCAGTTAAAACACAAACTCAAAGGAGACTCGGTAGACGATTTACGGGTCGTCGCACAGCAGTTTGAAGCGATTTTTATTCAACAAATGTTGAAAACCATGCGCGATGCCAGTTTGTCGGAAGGTTTGTTCGACAGCAACGCCAGTGATTTTTACGTGGACATGCTGGACAAGCAAATGTCCTTGAACCTATCCGCCGGTAAGGGCATAGGTTTAGCCGATATTATCGTGCAGCAGTTAAGCAGTCGCTTGAACTTGACCGACGAACAAGCGAATGAACAAACCAATTCGCCGCAGCTCACCAATGCATTGAGATTACCGGATTCCCAACGACAAACAGGTGATGCGGAAAAAACGCGTGATATTCCTGAAAAGGCAATCAACGAGGCTAATACGGCGAGTCATAATATTTTTTTAAGCAGTGATAACACTGAAAACATTACAGATCCTGAAACGTTTATAAAGAGCTTGTGGCCGCTCGCGGTAAATGCGGGCAAGGAACTTGGAGTGAGCCCGCAAGTGCTGATCGCCCAAGCGGCATTGGAAACCGGGTGGGGGCAATATATTGCCAAAGATGAACGCGGCAAAAGCAGCCACAACGTATTTAATATTAAAGCCGGTTCCCAATGGCAAGGCGACACAGTAACCATTGCCACTACCGAGTTGAAAAATGGAATGGCGGTGAGAGAGTACGCCGCTTTTCGCGCCTATGATTCCTATAACGGCAGTTTCGAAGATTACGTAGCATTGGTAAAGCACAATCCAAGATACCGGCAAGCGTTGGCGGACGCCGCTAACGAACAAGATTATGCCAAGGCGTTGCAAGCAGCTGGCTACGCGACCGATCCTGAGTATGCCGAAAAAATTTTACAGATTGCTAATGGCAAAACCATGTTGCATGTGGGGTCGGGACTGACTGAAGAACCGACGCGGCCCCAATCAAATATTTAAAGATTTTTTGCCAGAGGTCGATAACTAAGAACAGGTGGAGTGGATTTTGTATAACCGACTGTTTTCTTTGCAAACGTCAGGCGAGCCAAAGGCTAGCGTGACTATTTGTATTTTGGGGAATCTAACGAATACGAGAATAGGTGATTTATGCTGAACGTTGCCGTTTCCGGGCTATTGGCTTATCAAAAAGCGTTGGCTACCACCAGTCACAATATATCCAATGTGGGCACCGATGGGTATTCCCGTCAGCGAGTGACTCTGTCAACTCGAACACCTGAACCCGCTGGTAACGGATTCTTGGGTAAAGGCGTAAATGTCACATCGGTAGACAGGGTGTACGATCAGTTTTTAGTGGCCCAGCTTAACAACCGTACCTCGGCATACAATCAATTGGATGCTTTTCACATCATGGCGGCGCAACTGGATAGCGCTTTGGGCGATCCGTCGATCGGCCTGACACCGGCGTTGGAAAATTTCTTCAACGCCATTCAAGACGTTGCCAATGATCCAACATCAATCCCTGCTCGCCAAGTCATGTTGTCACAAGCCGAGTCGTTGAATGAACAATTCAAGCACCTGGACCGCCAATTCGGTGATTTAAAACAAAGCGTCAATATCCAGATGACCAATATCGTCACGGAACTCAACGATTTGGCTGCGGCAATCGGCGATCTGAACGAAGATATTGTTATGGGTATCGGGGCTACCGGCGGGCAACAACCCAATGATTTGTTGGATCAACGTGACGTATTAGTAAATAAACTATCCGAATACGTCAATGTGAATACCGTACCCAATGACGATGGCTCTATCAATGTGTATATCGGGACCGGCCAGTCTTTAGTGTTGGGTAATCAAGCTAACCAGCTGGCGATCGCGAGTAACGCCTACGATCCCACGCAAAAAGAGATATCCCTGGTTACTCCCGGATCCACGGTTAACATCACCCAACAAATCAATGGCGGTAAACTGGGCGGATTGCTGGATGTGCGCGAGGAAGTTATCGATGCCGGTCAGGCAGCGTTGGGTCGCATTGCCATTGCGTTGAGTAATACCTTTAACGCCCAACATCAGCTGGGTGACGATTTAAACGGCAACGCTGGCGGTTTGTTTTTCAGCGCGGTGGATACTACGGCGCCGCGCTCTTTGCCCAGCGCCAATAACGATCCTGGTAGCGGCAATATCACCATTACTATCAACGATGTCAGTCAGTTAAAGGCTAGCGATTATCGATTGAATTACGATGGCAGCAGCACAACGTTTTCGTTGATGCGGCTGTCCGACAATACGATAGTCGATAGCGGTTTTGGCGTGGGCGGCTTGCCGCGCACGATTGCCAACGAGGGCATCACCATCGATTTAACCGGAACGGTCGCGGCCGGCGATAGTTTTCTGTTAACGCCGACACGCTATGCCGCTTCACAAATGGATTTGGCGATTTCTGATCCAGCCGCGATAGCGGCTGCAGCCACTGGTAATAATGTGGGCGACAACAGTAATGCGTTAGCGCTGGCCGCGCTGCAAACCCAAGGTACTATGGATGGAGGTACGGCGAGTTATTTGGATGCCTACGGAAAAATGGTCGCCGATATCGGTATTCAAACGCACCGGGCCGCTGTCAATGGCGACGCACAAAAAGCGCTACTAAATCAGGCTATTGAAGCGCGCGAAGCCGTGTCAGGTGTCAATTTAGATGAAGAGGCGGCGAATCTTTTGAAATATCAGCAGGCTTATCAAGCCTCCGCTCAAGTGATTTCAGTGGTAAACAGCCTGTTCCAAACCCTGTTTAACGCCGTATCGTAGTAAACCACAGTGAAGCAAACATTATGAGAGTATCCACAACCTTAATGCAATTTCGAGCCACCAATGCCATTGTTGAACGGGAGTCGGCGTTGTCAAAAACACAAATGCAAATTGCGACGGGCAGGCGTATATTGTCGCCATCTGAAGATCCAGTGGGTACTACCCAGGTTTTTCCGCTGAATGAAGTCATCGAGAGGAACAAACAATACATTAAGAATTCCAGTACGGCGGAGTCGCGCTTGTCACTGGAAGAAAAAACCTTGTCCAGTGTGACCAACTTGCTGCAACGGGTGAACGAATTGGCGGTTCAAGGCAATAACGACACCAATAGCTTGGAAGACAGAAATGCCATTGCTCAGGAATTACGGCAGCATTTGCAGACATTAATGGGATTTGCCAATACCAAAGATGCCAACGGCGAATTCATTTTTGCCGGCCATGCCGTCACTACGCAGCCGTTTGTGGAAGCACCTGCTGGCACGTTTACCTACCAGGGTGATAACGGCCAGCGCAGCGTGCAAATCGGCGAGTCGCGCTATGTGGCCGTAGGGGATGCTGGGGATGATGTATTCATGAATGTACCTTTCAGCGGCGGCGGCAATCAAAGTATTTTTGAAACTATCGACGCCTTGGCCACGGATTTTGAGGCGGGTAATTTTAGCCCCAATGCGATTACCGATATTCACTCCGCCCTGGATAATGTATTAACGGTACGCGCCAAGATCGGCGCCCGGCTCAATGCGTTGGACACGCAAAAAGAAATTAACGAAGAGTTGATTTTACAAAGCGAAAAGACTTTGTCCGGCATTCAGGATTTGGATTACTCCGAAGCGGTAAGCCGCTTGAATCTGCAATTGGTGGGTTTACAAGCTTCCCAACAAGCATTTACGCGCATCCAGAATCTGTCGTTGTTTAATTATTTATAACCGAACGTTAATAAGAAAAATTAACATCTGATACGGTGGCTTGAATATTGGTTTGACCTGCTGTGCCAATACAAGTAATTTCATAGCGTACAATGCCGATACTCGGATAAAACCATTGGGCACCTGAAAAGCTGATTGTTTGATCTATATCTCCACACCAGGCTTTAATGTCTAATCGCACGTTTGGGACGTTCGTATTTTGATTAGTTGCTAGACCGTTTTCAAACGGGATTTTTATTGAATCAAAAAATTCCACCGTCGTTTCCAATGTTTCCTTGATGCTCTGATTGCGCAACAAGTTATCCGCAAAATATTGATTGACTCCTGTTGGGCAGGAATTTGCTTCGCTGTCACAGGGAATCACATAATATTCGATGGAAAAGTCTTCTTTAATCGGCTCCAAATTATCATCCAAAAGCGGTGAGGGAACTATCATGACCGGATTCGGTATGCCGGTAAGAGAGGCGGAATCATGGACGTAATCAAAGTCGGGCGGGCCGCTTTGTGCGTTAAAGGCATGGACTTTAATGGACCCATAAGTGGGAGAACTTGGATCGTCGTCTTGGGTGATATATCGTACCACGGTCACTGGTCCATCCAATGTTGGAATATTCAACATATCTTGGAGGAGATAGTATTGACAGTGGCTCATCTATTTGTATCGATGAAAATGGAAGTGCTTTCATAACCGGTAGTTCGAGCCCGGCAATCAACGATTATCCAACAACCATTGGTGCCTATGATACAACCCAAAATGGAGGTGATGATGCATTTGTTACCAAGATCAGCCCAAACGGGTCATCATTAATGTTTTCAACGTTTATTGGAGGAGATGTTTGGGATTCTGGAAGTGATAT
>Ga0209536_100003876_pt1 | contig 23804 bp, 33 predicted proteins | sample DeeMarSeWOR28_12_FD_187461 | JGI IMG/M metagenome (GOLD analysis project Ga0209536, IMG submission 187461) | Marine sediment microbial communities from White Oak River estuary, North Carolina - WOR-2-8_12 (SPAdes) (version 2) | ecosystem: Environmental > Aquatic > Marine > Intertidal zone >...
CCCAGGACTGATGCCTACGATGATGACGACTATCTGCTGCCGGACATTCCGGACGCACTCAAGAAGGGTTGCGCCGAGTACGCTCTGCTGCAACTCCAGCTTGGACGAAACTTGGCTCCTCCGCCGGACACTGGGTTCAGTACGATTGACCCGGAGACTGGCGAAGTCGAGTACGAGAAGGGTACGGTCACGGGGGAGAAGGAGCAGGTCGGACCCATCCTCACGGAGACCCGATACTCCGATGGGGGAGGGTTCAGCTCGTCGAAGCCAATGACGTCCTCGGGGAACCTCCTCCAGCAGATCCCGGAATACCCCCAGGCCGACCTATGGATGGAGGAGCTTCTCCGCTCCTACGGCTCGAGAGGACTGCTTCGTGGCTGATTTCACGGCACTCGCGGCGACAGCCAAGAGGCTGATCGATGCCAACGGACGGTCGATTACCGTCCGGAAGTTGACGGACGTACCGACCGATTCGGCCAAGCCTTGGCGCGGAGCAAGTCGGGCTGTGCAAGACTCGGTCACTGGAGTTGGCGTCTTTGTGAGCACGGCTCCTGGTGAGCTGGGCTTTGGGGTGGTCAACGAAGACGGTCTTCTCCGTGGACGAAAAGTTGTGTTCTTTGCAGCAGCGGACGATGGAGGTAAGCTCCTCGAGACCTACAACGAGATTCTTGATGATTCGACTCTTTGGCGGATTGTCGATTATCAGATTCTCGACCCAGGTGACGTTCGGTTGCTGTACATGTTCATGGTGGAGCGATGACGGCGACGCTGGATCAAGCACGTGACGAAGTTCTGACGGTCTTCAAGACTGCTTGGGAACTTGACGCCACGAGCCAGAACATTCCGGTCTTGTACTGGGACGTCGCAGACGATATTCCGGACTCAGGTGCTTGGGTTCGAATTTCGATGCGCCACCTTGGTGGAAGGCAGGCTACTCTGCGTGGTGCCACTGGCGAACGCAGATATCGGTACACTGGCATCGTGACGGTGCAAGTGTTCACACCATTCAGTGAGGGGATGGTGTTGAACGATGCGTTGGCGACAATCGCCAAGAACGCTTTCGAGGGAGTGACGACCGATCCGGGTCGAGTCATCCTTCGGAATGTAAGGATCAACGAAATCGGCCCGGATGGTCAGTGGTTCAACACGAACGTGCTGGCAGACTTCGAGTACGATGAAGTGAGGTAAGGCATGGCCAAGCTCAACAAAATCGACAGTAACGTCACCGGCTTGCGGTATGCCGAAGAGGAATCTTACAAGGTTCTGCCGGCATCCCCGACCTGGTTTCCTCTCGAGCCGAACAGCTATGCTGACTTCGGTGGAGAGATCACCACGGTGGCGCGAAACCCAATCAACCCTTCGCGTCAGCGGAAGAAGGGTGTGACTACCGACCTCGATGCCAGCGGTGGCTTCGAGACGGATGTGACGCAGGAGAATCTCCAGGATCTGCTCCAGGGGTTCTTCTTCGCTGATCTTCGTCGCAAGGCTGACGTGGGACAGTACCGGAGTCCGTATGGCTCTGGGCTCTTCGGAGAGAACGACGACTACACCATCACCGACATCGACACCACGGGAGACACCATCACGGTGGATTCGCGAGTGGCGGTTTCGGCAGTGGTGGTCGCTACCGGAGCTGGCTACGCTCTGGGCGACATCGTCGAGGTGACAGATGCCAACGCTACCATCCTCGCCAGGTTCGTTGTGACTGGTGAGACTGGTGGTGCGGTGGACACCGTCGCACTCAGCTACACTTCTGGCACCACGACGATCTACGGTCGTGAAGGTCGGACGCAGACCGACACCGGAGCGGGTGCTGCCACGACCGCAATCACGGGTACGGGCAATGATGCCCTGACTTTGACCCTGACCTACGGGGATGGCCTCACCTGGCAGACGGGTGACCTGCTCTTCCTGTCTGGTAACAACGATCCCGGCAATGATGGCCTGAAGTCGGTTGCTTCGGTGTCCAACAATGTCATCACCGTCAACGAGAACCTCATCACCGATGCGGCTCCGGCGGCAGCGGCTACGATGTCCACCGTGGGTATTCAGGGCACTGCTGGGGACATTGATGTCTCGACGGCAGGGACGCTTCCGGCTCTGACTTCGACCACGCTGGACTTCACGACCCTGGGCCTGACCGTTGGTGAGTGGATCTTCATCGGTGGGGATACGGCTTCGCTCGCGTTCACCAACAGCGTGAACAACGGATTTGCTCGCATCAAGAGCATCTCTGCTAACTCTCTGTCGCTGGACAAGACGCAAGCCACCATGGTCACTGAAGCATCCACCACGGAGACCATTCAGATCTTCAAGTTCGCTCGATTTCTGAAGAACGAGTTGGGCTCGTTGATCAAGCGTCGGACCTATCAGCTCGAACGTGAGCTGGGAGTTCCGGAGAGTACGGCTCCTGCTGAGGTTCAGGCAGAGTACATCAGTGGTGCGGTGCCTGGTGAGTTCAACCTCGAGATTCCGACGGCGGACAAGATGATCGCCAACTTGACCTTCGTCGGTGCGGACAACGAGACCATCGATGGCCCAACGGCGCTGAAGACTGGCACTCGTCCTTCCCTGTTGGAAGCCGATGCCTTCAACACTTCCAGTGACTTCAGCCGGATCAAGATGGCTCTGGTGGACCCGACGGATCCTGCTCCGACTGCGCTCTTTGCGTTCGTTCAGGAGCTGTCCATCAACATCAACAACAACGTGACGCCCAACAAGGCGGTGGGTGTCCTCGGTGCTTTCGAGGTCACGGCAGGTACGTTCGAGGTTGGCGGTGAGCTGACTGCCTACTTCGCGGACGTTGCTGCGATTCAGGCGGTACGTGACAACTCGGACATCACCATCGATGCCCACATCGTGAAGGCGAATGGTGGGATCTCCATCGACATTCCGTTGCTCAGTCTTGGTGACGGGCGACCGAACGTCGAGCAAGACCAACCGATCACTCTTCCTCTCAGCATGGAGGCGGCGACCGCAGCCAAGCTGGACACGGCAACCGATTACACCTTGATGATCGGTTTCTGGGATTACCTCCCGTCTGCGGCCGACGTGTAGGAACGAATGATTCGGAAGGTGAAAGGTGGCTACAGGCTCTTGTCCAAGAAAGGCAAGAGCCTGGGCACCTATCCAACGAAGAAGCAGGCGCAAGCGCGTGAGCGTCAGGTCAACTTCTTCAAGCACAAGAAGAGGAGCAAACCGTGAGCATGTACAACCAGTTCCGCACCGATCCGGAAGCGGAAGAGAAGGGGATCATCCTCGACTACGGAGACTTCCGGGTCACTGTCGCTCGCGCAGGTGGTGCGAACAAACGGTTTCAGCGTGTGCTGGAAGCGAAGACTCGTCCGCATCAGCGGGCGATTCAGACCAACAACTTCGACAATGACCGTGCGGCGGTTCTCATGAAGGAAGCCTTCGCGGAAGCGGTCATCCGTGACTGGGAGGTCAAGAAGGAAGACGGTACTTGGGAGTCCGGGATTGAATCTTCGGACGGTGGCGTGATGCCTGTGACCAAGGAGAACATCCTCAAGGTGTTCGAAGACCTTCCCGACTTGTTCCAGGACATCATGACTCAAGCCCAGACTTCGATGCTCTTCCGGGCATCGTTGCGGGAGGAAGCGGCAAAAAACTCGTAGAGTGTCTGCTCTATACATTGGAGCAGGCACCTGTCGAGCAGAAGATTATCCAGCAGTGCATGCGTGAACGGCTTCCTCTTCCTTCGAGGATTGCCAATGCACCATCGCTGCAGATCGGGTTGGAGCTGTACTACGATGCCTTCTGGGAACTCTCGACGTGCAGGTCAACTGGCTGGTCTCTTGGGCCAATCCCCTGGAGTGCGGTCAATGATTATGCTACGACGTTTGAGTTTGATGGAGAGCAGCGGGATGCATTGCACCATTACATCCGTGTGATGGACAATGCGTACATCTCCCACTTCACGCCGAAGGAAGGGAAGGGCGGCAAGAAGTGGCGAAGTCAACCAGCTTCGGGCAGTTCCGGCAGCGCATGGCGTTCCTCGGCAAAACGGTAGTGGGGAACTCTGAACGTGCTGTCAAGCGTGCAGCGATTGCCGCAGACAATGCCTTGGTCAATGAGACTCCGTTCGATACGGGTCGGGCCAGAGGGAATTGGTTCGTCTCTATCGGTGCACCGGATATCCGAACCGAGGACACTTCAGATCTGGGTCCGGCGGCTAACGCTCAAATGGCACTCACGCAAGGTGAGCAGACCATCGAAGGCTGGAAGATTCGCCTTGGGCCAATCTTCATTTCCAATTCTCTCCCGTACATCCTAGCTCTTGACAGTGGGAGCTCCCGGCAGGCACCTGCTGGTATGAGCCAAGCTGGGATAGAAGCTGCACGCCAGGAACTCGCGAAAGCTAGATTGCTGAGAGGGGCATGAAGTGGCTACCGAGCAACTAGTCATTTCGGTCAGTGAGAAGGGCACGCTTACCGTCAAGCGCAAGTTTGACGAACTAGGTAAGAGTGCCCAGAAAGCCGGGAGCGGTGTGAAGCTCCTCCGCACCGCTCTCGGCGCACTTGCTGCCATCGGCTTGACAAGAGTATTGACTCAGAATGTCAGGCTTTTGGCTGATTTTTCGCAGACGCTTTCTACGGTCAAGGCAGTTTCTGGTGCAACGGAAGAGCAGTTCGCAGCACTCAGAGATGAAGCGAAGCGACTTGGCGCTACGACTCGATTCAGTGCTACGGATGCAGCGGAAGGCTTGCTCTTCCTCTCGCGTGCAGGCTTCACCGCTGAAGAGAGTTTAGATTCGCTTGAAGGAACGTTGAAGCTCGCCCAAGCTGGTGCCTTGGATCTTGGCACGGCAGCCGACATCGCCTCGAATGTGTTGGCTGGTTTCCGGGGAGACACGTCGAAGCTCAATCAGATCATCGATGTGCTCGCTAAGGCAGCGAACAGCAGCAACACGAACGTCCAGCAACTCGGTCAAGGTTTGAAGTTCGTGGCTCCAGTGGCGGCTGGTCTTGGTGTCACGATCGAGGAGACGGCTGCTGCGATCGGAACTCTGTCAGATGCTGGCCTTCAGTCGACTTTGGCTGGTACTGGTCTCCGGAAGGTGCTTGCGACCCTGGAGCGACCGACTTCAGCAGCCCAGAAGATCCTCAAGGAGCTTGGCCTCACAACCAAGGATGTCGAGGTCTCCCAGGTCGGCCTAGTAGCGGCTCTAACGAAGCTCAGAGACGCAGGGATCGGAACGGGTCAGGCATTGGCTCTCTTCGGCCAGCGAGGCGGTCCTGCGTTCGACGTCCTCGTCAATACCATCCCGGACATCGAGCGGTTCACCGAGAAGCTGCAAGGTTCGGCTGGCACGGCGGATCGCATTGCCAAGATCATGGACGAGAACCTCAATGGTGCGCTGTTGGCAGTTCGGTCTGCCTTCCAAGCAGTGATCATCGAGTTTGGGGAACTCGGTGCTGAGTCAGCCTTGACTCAGTTCATGCAAGGCTTGGCCAAGACGCTTCGTTTCGTTTCTGAGAATCTCGAGAACATCGGTCGCGCAGCAGCCATTGCTGGTGTTGCCCTGGGCATTACGTTCTACCAAAAGGGACTTCTCCTTGCGAATAAGGGGTTGCTGATTGCACTCGGTCGCTTGAAAGCATTGGGTGTGGTCATTGCTGCTAATCCCATAGGAGCGATGGTGACTGCACTCGGTGCGGTCATTGCTCTCCTCACCATCTTCAACGACAAGATTACCTTCGGTTCAGAGAACACTGCGAACCTTGGGGATGTTGCATCAGTAGCGTTTGGTAAGATCAGCACTGCGCTGAGTTCGCTCTTTGCTGTCGCCAATACCGGATTTGATGAGACTGGTAAGAAGGCAGACAGCACGGGCCAGATCATTGGGTCTGCCCTGGGCGCAGCAGCCTTGACCATTGCTCAGATCCTAGACAAGACCGTTGGACTCATCACTGGCATCTTTGGTGTCATCATCTTTCAGGCTGAAAGATTACCGGGTGCTATCGGTGATCTCTTGATCACTGCTTTCAATTTCTGGGTCCAGATCATCGAAGACGGGATCAACAAGATTATCCAAGGGATCAATTCTGTCAGTGGTGCGTTGCGTATTCCGCCCATTGATGAAGTGACCATTGGTGGCATCTTCAACAAGTTCGAAGGTCAAGCACAACGGTTTGGTGAGGACACCGGAGCAATCTTCTCGGAAGCCTTCAACAATACGGTGGCCCAAGACGCAGTGCTGGGAGTGCTTGATGAAGCCCAGGCGCTGGCGTTGGCGAGGCAGGCGGGTGCAGCCACTGGGACCGTGGCTGGTGGTGGTGCTCCTGTGGTCGAGGGCGCAGGAGCGGGAACGCCAACGCCAGTGCCGGAGGTTGATAAGTATCAGCAGTACATTGCGCTGCTTCAGCAGGAGAATGACCTCCTCAAGCAAAGCGTTCCTCAGCGAGAACGGAATCAAGCACTTCTCGAAGCTAAGGCAGAGATCGAACGTGCGTTGACTCCGACGGAGGAACAGCGACTCAAGCAGTTGATCAATCAGAACCAGCAGTTGCAGCTTCAGTCTGAGATCCTCGAGCAAATCCGTGGTCCGCAACAGGAGTACGAACGAAGCCTCGAAGCGTTGAACCTGTTGAAGCCACAGCTCACGGCGGAGGAATATGCCAAGGGTCTCGAGCTGATCGAACAGAATCTTCAGAAGACGACTGAGACGAATGATGCGTTCGTTCAGGGAGTTGGTTCAACGTTCGATGCAGCGAAACAATCTGTTCTCGATTTCGTCGAGACAGGGAAGTTTGCTTTTGCTGACTTTGCTTCTTCTGCATTGGCATCGATCGCGGACATTATTGCTGGGTTGCTTCGTGCGCAAGCGATCCAAGCAATTGGCTCTGCCTTTGGAATCCCAGTTCCGGTAGCTCAGCATGGACTGAGTTTTCAGGTAGCTGGTAGTGGAGGAACGGACAGCCAACTCGTGGCGTTCAGAGCAACTCCTGGCGAGCAGGTAGATGTAAGGACTCCTGCCCAGCAACGAGCGATGGCTGGGCCAGGACCAATAGTCACGCCTACTCCTCAGTTCAAAATCGTGAATGTGATGGATCCGAACGAAATCCGTAGCGCGATGGCGGCTGAGGAGGGCACGCAAGTCATCTTGAATACCCTGACCCGAAATCGGTCGGCTGCAAGGCAGGTGCTCTCGTGAGTTGGATCCGAGGATCATCGACTGGTCATGTCACGCTCAGTAACGACATCGTTGCTGCGATCACAAACACGTCGGTGCTCACGGTTGCTATTGATGGCACTGACGCTAGCACCGGATACGTCGCAGGCGACATCCTGACGATTGCTGGTGGAACGTCAGTCATTGCAGCTCAGGTTGAGGTTGTGACTGTCGATGGTGGTGGGACGCTCACTGCTGTGCGTATGTACAATGGCGGATCGTACACTGTGGCTCCCAGCACACCCAACTCTGCTACGGGAGGAACTGGGTCGGGTGCTGTGTTGGCGATTACTACTGGGACCAAGGGGTGGACGCTCAACGGTGATCAAGTGTGGGATGGTGGCACCGAGCGCGAGGTCTTTCTCGAGGGGAATGGTGGAGGTAGCGACAACATCTACGTAGGCTGGCGGACGTACTCAAACGCAGGAGCCCAACGGTGGAACTGGGAGCTTCATGGTTTCACCGGGTATTCGGAGACTGGTGGAACTCCGTTGCCGACGCAGAACCAACCAGGCATCAGCCCTGGGGACCACACTGGAATCTCGCAAGACGAAAGAGGAGCGTACCTGCTCTTGACCAATGGCAGCATGAATTGGTTCTTGAGCGTGACGTCTTTCCGCATCATCCTCATCGTCGAAGCTGGATCGGGTAAGTGGTATCCCATGTACCTTGGGTTCCTCAATCGCTTCGCTACGGCAACTGAGTATCCGTATCCGGTCATGGTTTGTGGACCCACCGATTACTATCTGGGGACAGCGAATCAGAGTGAGCGCATGAGCACGCTCGTTAATCCCTGGACTACTCTTGGGTCTACGAACGGCCCGATGCAAATCATCGATCCTGCTGGAACCTGGGACTTCGTTTCCAACAACACGGTCACTGGGACTGGGTTGAATCCTGCAGGCATCGATAATTTCGTCACACCTTGTGGCTACCCACAGGCCAGTTCTGCATCAGGTGGGGCACCGGAGATTGATCGTCATTCTCCCTTCAGTACTCAGCTCAATTGGAGCAGGATCATCGATGCCGCTGCCGCAGATGCTGCGGACGCCAACTTGTTGCCGACACCAGGTACGGGAGCGGATGCGTATGCGCTATTTCCTGCTGTGGTTCAGCGAATCGACACGGATGGAGGAAACCCGTTTGTGTTCGGGGAAATCAGCGATTGCTTCTGGATGTCCGGCCAAGGAACGATTACGGCCCAAGATCGAATCATCCAAGGTTCTGATCTCTACCGTGTGTTCTTCAACTGCAACGGGACGCAGCTCTACGATTACTTCGCCGTGAAGGAAGTCTGATGGCACTTCAATACGAAACCGGCACGCCCACAAGCCCAGAGGATCTGGTCAACAAGCTACAGACGTTCGCGGCTACGCACGGCTGGACAGTAGACGATTACGATGCAACGGAGAATGAGTGCACGATGCACTCGAACAACTGTTACGTCCACATGAAGTGGGCGGATTCCGGCACCGAGATCAACCTGTGCCAGTCGCTCGGCTACACGGCAGACAACGAAGTCGACAACATGCCCAACGACTCCGGCAATGGATCGGCGACAGTTGGGAATGAGAGGCGGGTCGATTTCGATGCTGCGGGATCGTACACTGCCTATCACTTCTTCGCTTCCGATGCTGCACCAAGGTACATCCACATCGTTGTTGAAGTGTCCTCGGGCATCTTCAGGCACTTTGGATTCGGAACGATCAACAAGTTCAATGACTGGACTGGTGGCGAATACGTCTACGGTCATATCTGGCAGGCTGATGTGGACAATCCTCAGGCTGCGCAGAACTACCTTGGCCTTGATGGGTTCTCTAGTGCGCCGAATGCTGATGTTGCGACTTTGCACATGGAAGGGGTCGGCGACCAAGGTGTGAGTGACAAGTGGGCCGTCGTAAAGAACACGACGCCAGCTTCAGCGGGAACGGATACAGCCGGTGAAGCTCGATGGGTAGTGTACGGTGGCTGGCGAGCTGGTCTGTACAGCTATCAGTACCAGGCTTTCCACAATTCAGTCCTCAATGCTTACGTTCCAATCTACCCGTACACTCTCTTCTACCGGAACTCGACTCCAGTTCCGGATGAATGGATCTACCTCGGTGTGCAGCAGAACATCGGAGGAATCAACATGGATGGTTTCTCCCCAGGTGACGAAGTCACCCTCGGTGGGGAAACGTGGAAGATCTTTCCTTGGGTGCGCAAGCAGTACCTGAAGAACTCCACCCAAGAGAGCTGGAACGCAGGCGTTGCCTATAGGAAGTCGTAATGGCAGACTTCAGCGGAGACATCGCCTACTCCCCTGGGCTACAGGAAGCTCCGATTGTCACAGCTTTCTGGAATCCAGGAGGACCACCTGCTGATGCCTTCACAGCCACTCCTGTTCTCGATCTATCACAAACAGCCGGAACACTCCTAACCGGAGACTTCTTTGCTGCTTCGGTTGTTGACTTCAGCGGAGACAGGCTTGAGTTGGTGTCGGATATTTTTCTTGAGAAGGTGTGGTCCGTCCCTGGGCGCATTGACCTGGGCAACATCATCTCAACGGTGATACGTGAGATTGAACTCTACAACGCATATCGTACGGAAGCACGAAGCCTGACTGCAGCGACTCCCAATGCAGGAGCTGGGATCAGCTTTGATGGGCTTCCTGGTTTACCTGCTGCGATCAATGCTCAGTCAGGTCTCTTCTTTGATGTTGTAGTGTCCTCGAGTGGTGCTGCGACGATCAATGGTACCCTTGACTTCACGCTGGATTCTGGTACCCTCCAGATACCCATTACTGGTACCAGGGTCATCGTGTTCCCCTTTGAACCTGAAAGTCCACTGCAAGAGACCTTGGAGTTCAAGACGGACATTTTGAAGTCTGTTGATGGAACCGAACAACGGATCTCAGTTCGGAAGCATCCGCGACAGATCTTCAATATGATGTTCCGCATATTGGAGGGAGGGGATCGGCGGACATTCCAGATTCAGCTCTTTGGGTCGCAAGCAGCCATCGTTGGTTTGCCCATGTGGCATGAAGCTCGGTTCCTGACATCTGATGCATCAACCGACGATACGGTGATCTACGTAGACACTTCGTACGGAGACTTCCGAGCAAATTCGCTGGTGGTCCTTTGGCGTAGTCCTTCTGACTTTGAAGCTCAGGAGATCAGTTCCTTCACTAGTAGTTCGATTACGATTTCATCGAACTTGGTTGGGAACTTCCCAGCTCAGGACACATTGGTGATGCCAATGCGTACTGTTCGGGGTGAGCAGAAGGCAGAAGGTCGCAAGTACATCAAGGATCTTGATGAATACAACTTCCGCTTTACCGTGCTGGACAATGAGGCGGATCTTGCCGACGCGACACCGTACAACAGCTACAATGGACGTGTCGTTCTTGACGATCCCAATTGGATTGGATCTGGTCAGACAATCGAGGATTCTGCGGAAACCTATTACACCCTCATCGACAATGAGTCCGCTTCGATCTTCGTCGTGTCGGATTGGAACAACGCTCAGTTCCTTTCGACGAAAGGTTTTGTGACCAACACTCCCAAGGAATTGTGGCAGGTCAGGCGACTCATCCATGCATTCCGTGGTTCCCAGGTTTCCTTCTACATTCCGACGTTCTATTCGGACGTCATTCCCATTGCTCCACTGGGAGCGGGTTCTAACGAGATCACGATTGAGAACATCGGCTACACTGATTTCGTTGGAGGCAACAATCCATTCGGAGCTTTGTGGCTACTCAAGACTGATGGCACTGTGATCAGAAGGGAGATTACTGCGACCCAAGAAGTTGATGATGCTACGGAAAGGCTGACTGTTGATGCCAACTGGGGCGAACTGGTAGCTCTTGAGGACATCGATCGTATCAGCTTCATGCGGCTTTCTCGAATCGCAGATGACAAGGTTCAACTCCAGCACTTCCGCCCAGGTGAAGCTCAAATCCTTATGGCAACGACTGGAGTCCAGCAATGACGTACCAGGCATTCGAAGAAAGCATTGAGGGTGGTCGGCCGATTGAGCTCTACAAGTTTACGATTGGGCTCACGATCTATCGCTACACGAGCGCAGAGGACACGGTGACACCGTCGTTCGATCCGACGCCATACCTCTCTCGTCAGATCGACCGGAACAACCCCAACGTAAGCAACGTCGACCGAAATCAGGAACTGGAAGTCACGCTACCATCGGACGATGATCTATCTCGTCGGTTCATGACATCGACTCCTGGACCAGAGGTCAGCTTGACCGTCACACGTTTTCATCGAGGGGATACCCAAGCCTATGTGATTTGGCGAGGGAAGATCGTCAGCGCGAGCTATGTTGAGAATGCCAATCTATGCAAGCTGGCTGGTTCGACTGCGGAGCGCACGTTCAACAAGCCACTGCCAAGGTTCCGCTACCAGAGTTTGTGCAACCACGTTCTGTACGACGCCAATTGTACGGTGGTTCGATCGAGCTATCTGTATTCCGGTACCGTAACGGCTGCAAGCGGCAATGAGGTCACAATCAACAACCTCGCTCTGAAAGGTCCCACCTGGGCGATTGGCGGATACGTCAATATCGACGATACAGATTACCGGATGGTTCTGGACCAAAGCGGAGATGTCGTGACTGTGTTGCTTCCCTTTGATGAAGCAGTGCTCGGGAAAACGGCAGAGGTCTACGCTGGCTGTGACCACACCATTGGAACATGCAACGGGAAGTTCTCGAACGCGGTGAACTATGGAGGCTTCCCCTTCGTTCCAAAGATCAATCCGTTTGAGGAGGGTCTCTGATGCCCTGGTGGCTCACAGTCCTGATCTTCGCAGCTACTACGGTACTTGCTGAGCTTCTTAGACCCAAGGTAAGTCAGGAGCGAGATCGTCCTGCTGGGCTTGGGGACTTCAAGTTTCCGACCGCAACCGAAGGTCGTCCAGTGCCGCTTCTGTGGGGAACTGCAGTTGTTGATGGCCCGAATGTGATTTGGTACGGAGACCTGGAAGTTCAGACAGACAAGAAAGAAGTTTCAACAGGTCTGTTCAGTTCAACGGAAATCATTACTGGCTATCGTTACTTCGTTGGCATGCACTTTGCGATTTGCCGAGGACAGGCAACCCTGAAAGACATTTTGATTGAGAAGAAATCTCAAGGCACTACGTTGCCTGTCTACTATGCATGGTATGGCAGCATCCTTGCTGAGAAGCTCATTGGTGCCAGGTACCAACAGTACCTCTCCGGAGATGGCACGCACACTGCCAATAGCTATCTGTCAGGGCAGCTTTCGCCAGCAGTTGTTCCTGGTTATCGGGACATTGCCCAGTTCATTTTTGAAGGGTTTGTTGGTACGAGTCCCAACGTTCCTAAGTTCGCATTCAAGGTCGAGCGGATTCCTGATCCGTTGAACATGGCGGTGGAAGATCCTGGAGCTCAGAGGATCGACACCACTGAAGCTAACCCCGTGAATGTTCTCTACGAAATCCTCACTGATACTGATTGGGGACTTGGCATTCCCACAGCGGAAATTGACATAACCAACTTCCGCACAGCAGCTTCAACAGTTGCTGATGAAGGTAATGGCTTCAGCCTGTTGCTGGACCAAGAGAATGAAGCTGACAAGATCATCACTGAACTCTTGCGGCAGATCGATGCATCGCTCTACTACGACAGGTCGGATGGATTGTGGAAACTCATCTTGATTCGAGATGACTACACTCCGGCCAGCTTGCCGCTCTACGATGAGAGCAATACCGTTGAGCTAGTGGAATACGCCAAGACTTCCTGGACGAACACAGCCAACCAGGCACGGCTCAGGTTCTTTGACAAGAGCGACGACTACAAAGAGACCTTCGCGTTTGCCCAGGATCTAGCGAACACAGAGATCCAAGGAGCCAACGTAAGCTCTGAGGTAAGCTATCCAGGTGTGAAGATGCGCACCTTGGCAAACAAGCTCGTGTGGCGTGAGCTGGGAACATCCAGCTACCCACTGGCGAAGCACACCATGAAGGTGAACCGAAGTGGATTTGACCTCGTACCTGGGAGCGTCTACAGATGGTCTTGGGGTGCCCTGGGCATTTCCGAGAAGGTGATGCGCGTTACAAAGCTCGACTATGGGACGTTGAACTCAGGGTTGGTCACCGTCTATTCCGTTGAAGACATCTTCACCACTCCCAATACGGGAGTCTTTGGAGATCCGTCTAATACGGATTGGACGGATCCGGATGTTGCTCCTGTGGCAGCAACGACAACAGTTCTTCTTGAAGCTCCACTCAAGTTTGTTTTCCGGGATGCCTACGATCCGACTCAGACGAAGCGTCTGTGGTATGGAGTGGTGAAGCCCAGTGGGGGCACGGTAGAAGCTGATGCGTGGACAGCGTTCAATACGGTGGCCTCTCAGCCAGCAGATGGTAGCTTCTCTTATGATTCCACACCCACTCGCTTTGTGAAGCGAGGGACGCTGAATGCTGCCCTCGATGCCTATGGGTCATCGATCATCCAGCTTTGGAACGGTACGATTACCCTTGACGATCTTGATGACTTGAGTGAGTCCGGGTTGACGTATGGGTCCGTAGACTCCCTGAAGGGCATCGCAGCAATCGGTTCTGGCAATGACATCGAGTATATCATCTACGAGATAGCTACCGTAGGGACGAATCAGCTCGTTCTTGACAATGTGTATCGTGGGGTCTTCCACACCACTTCTCGCGATTGGCCTTCGGGAACAACGGTGACGTTGTTGTCGCAAGGTGGGGCGCTTCTCAAGAGCTTTATCGCTGAGAACCAAGACCATGCGTATGTCAAGCCGATTTCTCGGAGCCGAAGCCAGGCCACTGAGCTTTCGGATTATCAGCCAGCAGACTACTACAACTTCACTTCTGTGGATGATCTGCAGTATGTGCCCTCAGCAGCTCAGCACCCCTACCTTCATGGGACCCACGCAGACGATACCAATGTATCGGTCGATACGAAGTACGGATTGGTGGACATCTCGTTCTCTAACGAGGCTGGTGCGGCGATCAAGCTGGAGGTCGAGGCGCGAGACTGGAAGGCAGATAATCTCGGCATAGACTACAACGGGATTAGCGACTCGGTATCGTATGCCTTGTGGAAGGCGGACGATCCGCTTTACGACGTGGACTTCATCTTGATCAAGCCTGGTCCCACGGAAGTCACGGTTGCTCGTAACGCTTGGACCGAAGACATCACGATGGAGGATCCGTACAATCCCTCCAACGATAGGATCGTCGCTTACATCAAGAGAACGGAGATGATCAAGATCCTTGGGCCAAACACGGCAATTCCGAGCAACGCTAGGATCGAGGTTATCTCCAAGCACACTCCTGACACGACCGAATACGTTTGCCCACAGAAGCTGGTCCACGATTTGACGATCACGTCATCGTTGCAATCGGCTGACTTGATCTTTGGAGGCATTCCGGTCAACACGGACAGCACGACCATCCAGTTCAACGAGACTGGGAACTACAGTTTCCAGACCTCCCATGTGATGCCCTCTGGAGGAGTTCTCCAAGCGGACAAGAACGGCGGAGGTTTCAACACAGTCATCTCTACTGGCCAGGCATCGGGAACTCTGGCAGTCACGTCAGGGGATGACGTCACTTTGAAGTTTACGGTGGCTGAATCATACGATATCCACCTGGACATAACCGGACCCACAGCAGAGTTCGGGTATGCGGTGCTGGAAGCATAGGGAGTTTCCAGACCGACTCTTTCGGTAGAAAGGAACAGACATGTTCAAGAAGCTGCTCAAAGGTATCGGCTCTGCTGTAGTGCCTGTGGTCATCGGGATGGCCGCTCCAGAGTCGATCATCAATGCGGCTGTGATGGGTGGCATCAAGAATGCGACGCCCATCAACAACCAGGCGATTCCATTCATCAATCTGGCGGCGAGCACTGGTGTATCCTATGCTCGTCACCTGATGACAGGCCAGGATCCGGTCAGTGCCATCATGCCTGCGCTCAGTGAGGGTGGGCTCCTGATGGCTGCCTCAACTGGCCTCCACCAGTCCCTGAAGATTCCCATCAAGGCTCGTACCGGACGCAGCATCTAGATGGACCATGCAGCTTGGATCAGCGTCATCGTAGCCTTCTTGGCTATCGAAGGTTCACTCTTTGCTGCGTGGATGAATCTACGTGAACGTGTAACTAGGAACGAAGCGACTGTGTGCAAGTTTCGCGAAGTGATGGAAGCAAGAATGGATCCCCTCAATGAGCTCTGCAAGCATCTCATGGAAGAAGGGGACGGCTCTCGAGAGAAGATTGCTGCCAACGTTGCGAGGCTAGACGTTCACGACCAACAGCATCGTTCTGCAGAAGCTCGCCTCCGCAGATTGGAGGGTGGGGATGTACGAAGAGATCCTACGACGAATCCTTGACATCGAGGGTGGCTACTCCAACGACCCTGATGATGTTGGTGGAGAAACCATCTGCGGAATCGCGCGTAACTTCTGGCCCAACTGGGAGGGTTGGCAGTACGTGGACGAGATCAAGGCCAACGGTGAAGTGCCCAAGGCTGAAAGATTCGTCCCGTTGGCGGAGAAGTTCTACCGCCAGATGTTTTGGGATCCCATTCGCGGTGACGACCTCATCAACCACGATGTGGCCTATGAGATGTTCGACACTGCGGTCAACCTGGGCACGCATCGCGCATGCGTCCATCTTCAACAGGCTCTCAACCTACTCAATCGGAACGAGAAGAGTTGGGATGAGATCCTCGAGGATGGACGAATTGGCCCACGGACGTTGGCGACTCTACAGAAGGCTCTTGCTCAGAAGAACGGAGCACGAGACCTTTGCCGAGTCATCAACGCTCTGCAATCGATGCACTACATCACCCGTGTGCGAGAGAAGCCAAGCCAGGAAAGGTTCCTGCGAGGCTGGCTCGACCGAACGTAGGAGGAACGTATGTCGACTCCGCAGGAAACTGCTGCCAAGCTCGTCGAGGGAACCTTCGAGGTTCTCGGTGGCGACGCTGCCTACAAGGCGAAGGTCGCGGCAGAGATCGTCGACCAGATGATCGGAAGCGACCCTCATGCCCTGGTCCGCTCCATCGCCGGGATGCCGGAGAGCCTGGTGGAGACCGTCTCCGACGGGCTCGTCGACGCTCTCGAGGCTGCGGTTCTGAAGAAGTTGAGCCCACCCTCCGGGACTCCCTGAAGCCTCGCTCTAGCGGAGCGGAGAGGTGGCGAGGGACGGCTCCTCTGATAACGGAGGAGCCGTTCTCTATTCCGTTCCGGGCAACCCCTTCACGGCACGCTTCAGGGCTCCGAGGAGGAGCCAGATCATGCGGAGGACCGTGTCCCCAGGGACCGGATCCAGGGACGGGATGTGGCCATTCTGTCGAGCCGAGACTAGGTTCTGAGCGCAGAAGTAGGCTTTCCGCCATTGGCTGGTTCGGATGAAGCCTTCAATGTTTTCGTACCACATGCTTACAAGGGCAGGATGAGTTGCCGTGGGTCGGTGCTGTCCCTGGGCTTTTGACGCGGATCGTCGTCTGTGACAATCCACTTGAACACCTGGCCGATTCCGTAGTCGAACCCAGCCCGATAGGACGAGCCACGGTCAGGCTTGGGGATCTTGCCCAGGGCAGCGATCATGCGGAGCTTCTCGTCCGTGCGACCATAGACGGCACCACGAACTTCAGCCAGCTCCTCAGCCTTCGTCAGAGTCTTCTTCGTCGTCATCGTAGCTGCCCAGCGTCTCAATGTAGACATCGATCTCGTCGCGTGCTTCCTGAAGACCTTCCCTGGTCTCCTCTGGGCCGCGAGTGTTGTCTTCGAAGAATGCTTTGATCGCGGCTAGCATCTTAGCTTTGGTCATCATTGGTTTCCTCCAGCCAGGCTCGCACCTTGGCTAATTGGGCGGGTTGGATCCGTTGCCGTTCTTTCGCTTCCATCCCCAAAGAATGGACGCGAAGCCTCTCAGCAAATTGCCCGGAGTCTCGCCCATGATGCGGAAGCACACTGCCACTACGACGAGTAGGCCAGCACCAGGGGCAACCTTCACGAGTGCATCGATGATCTTCGTCAAGTCTTCTGGTTCTAAATTCATAGGGTTCTCCCGTTCGATAAACCTTGACGAAGATTGCTACCAGCCCACTGATGAGTACTAGCACCGTGATTGGCCAGAACATCAGTCGTCACGGCTCCAGCGCACTCGACCTTCGCTGACGCGCAAGATGAACTTGGCATCACCCTCCCTGCGGACACGGAGATTCACCACGTGGCTGTCAGGCAAGGCGATGATGGTTTGCTCCATCTCCCGCATCAGAGTGTGGAAGGTACGACTAAGCTCCTTGAACTCTGCCGTGTAATCGGGACAATCGCAAGGTTCGGGAACGGGGATCTCTCGAATCGCCCGAGCAAGGCTCTCGAGCCGAAGATTGTGGTCGGGCACTGTGACCTCTGGGATCTCACCCAGTGCCCGAACCACTTCCTCGCGTAGCTCAGTGACGGTTGACGACAACGCGAGGATCGAGGGAGCAGGATCAATCATCTCTTCCTCCACGATTCGCTGAGTTTGCTTCTCGACGATTCGGGTGGTGACTCCTGCGGTAATGGCGCTGGTTCCGGTGATGAGAACCATGAACTGCCACCAGATGATTCGCGCTGTCGTTGCCTTCATTACGCCACCATTGCCTTCCTGACTTCGTTGGCAAGAGCCCGAAGTTCGGTGATGGACTGGACTCCGATGCGACCGAAGAGGTAGTCGAGTGACACCTCATACAGATCGGCGAATCGTACCAGGTTCCAGATCGTGGGAAGAGTCACACCGTTGTACCAGTTGTACACAGTGTGTGGGTGGAGCTTGAGGGATTCCGCTGCTTCGCAACACTCCGCCCACTCGCCTTTCTCCTTGGCGTAGGGTTTCATCACCATGCGGATGCGGGAACCGACCTTGGTGCGGAACTCGCCGGGGATGCGCTTGCTCCCCTGGGGCACTCCTCTTCGCGCACCCATCACCAGTTGCCTCCTGGGCCACCACCCACAAGGTCGCATGAGAGCATGCTTCCTCGGGGACCAGGAGTGTAGCACTCCTCCGCGAGCGTGAGTCCACAATGGCGCACGTACCAACGGCCATCATCGTGGGTCCAGTGCCAGCATTCGCTCTGGCTGCCGTCTTTGTTGAGCGTCATGGCGTCCCAGGCTTCGGGCTCTGAGTCGAAGCGGACACCATCGACGTACCACATGTCGGTCGTCTGCTCCACGGCTGGCTCGGTCACATCAGAAGAGCAACCGGCAAACAGTAGCAGAACAGCGAGAATTGGGAGAACGTTCTTCATGATTTACTCCTGTGGGGATTGGTTTGATTCGGTGGACAGGCAGGTCGCCCCACGCCATACCCACCTGCCCACCTTTGATGCGGCACTAACGCCGCAACCACCAGAAGATGTCGGCTCCAAGCACGACATCGATGATGAGCTTCACGATTCCCTCCTCGGGAGATCGAGTGATTAGAACACGTGGCCTACTTCCGGAGCCACCAGAAGATGTCCACGCCCAACGCGAACAAGGCAGCGATGTAGTGTCCGTACTCCATCGAATCTCACCTACCTTGGTTCCGTGCCAAGTCGACACTTAGGTGATTAGCTGCCCTATCCTACTTCCGGATCCACCAGAAGATGTCAGCACAGACGAAGTAGGATTTGATCCAGTCCATCTGTCCCTCCATTCATGTCGGCTTCGGGCAGATCCCGGTCAGAGAGTACTGGCCGGGAAGCGGATTTATGGTGGATAGGCAGACCTGACCTGACTACTTCCGAAGCCACCACCAAATGTCGGCAGCGAGGAAGACGCTGATCAGGTAATCCACGGATATCACCTCCCTCCGAGCAACTCAGCGATGATGACAACAGCCATGACCGTGAGCCACACTTTGAAGAACTTCGACCGAACCACGTTCTCCGCGACAGCTTCGTAAAGGCTATTGTACCTCATGTTGTCTCTTCCTCCCAAGGCATACCGATGCGCGCAAGTTCCTCGATGGTCAACGGACTGATGCCATGCGCGGAAGCCTTCTTCACCAGCTCACCGAGCGTGATGTCCGGGGAGAACTGCTTGCAGAACTCCCACGCTTCCCGAAACAACTCGGCATCAGTGTTGTCGACGAAAGTGAGCGCGATACGCTCGGCCTGTTGACGATCAGGAGCGATGCCCACCACGGAACCTCGGTGCCGGATGACCCATCGCTCCTCAGCTTGGTACGTTACCATAGACCCATCCATGGTCATGCAGACTCCACGTTTGGGTCGGAACCAGGACATGCGAACCACAACCCCCATCGTGTTGTGCTTTCGTACCGCAACAGAACCTTCTTCCCAGGTTCCATCGCGACACGGCATTGGGAAGGCAACAGGTGGTGAACGGACTGGTGTTGATGAGGGCTGTCCGTTTCCACTACCCAGTAACCGTGCTCGAATTTACGGACCACTCCTTGGATGTCGGCAGCCATGACTATACCTCCACCGACGAAGGCTCCACAATGGAAGCCTTCGCCGGACGCGAGAAGAATCCGAAGCCACGGTCATCCGACCGTTTGAGGGTAGCAGTGAAGCGGACAACATGGTTGCGCTCGATGTCCGCGACGAGGTTCGTGGGGACGGTGCCCCACACCTTGAAGATGCCTTCGTCGGTCGTGACTCGGACCAGCATCTTCAGTGTGTCGCCGAATGCCGTGTACTTCATCTTCACGCTGAGGACTTCACCCTCTAGCTGCTGGCGACCCTCGGGCACGTCAACAGCCATTTCGGCTTCCTCAGCCTGACGCTGGGCACGTTCGGCAACCTGCTTCTGGAGCTTGAACACCAGAGCGATCTGCTTGTCGCTGATGTTGCCCCACTTGATGAACTTGGCGCGAATGTCGCGCGTGATGTCGTTGTCAGTGCGGAAGGCTTCGTACAGCCCAGGGTTCTCGCGAAGCGTCTCGCGCATCCCTTCCCAAGCCTCGGCACGCTGCGCCATGAACTTGGCCCGACGGATCTCCCTGGCTTTCTGGCTCTTGTACTGGGCCAGGTCCATGTAGAGCTCGTACTTGGCAGCGCACTGGTGGCCGACCGAGATGATCTCGCCGGAATCGTGCCGCCACAGTTCACCTTCCTTGAAGTGCGCGCCACAAACGTCGCACGAGAAGATGCCACCGTGAATCTTGACGCCAGCTTCGCGGTAGATCTCGATGGCTTCCTGCACGCGGAAGGCAGCGATGGGCCAACCAGCGTGACGCAACGGAGCGTGATACCACATCACGAAGGTGAACTCCTGGGGAGCGATGTTGCTGGGGGAATAGCGGTCGGTGCGCATGTCGGTGTCCTTTCTCTAGCCGAAGAAGACGAGCGGAGTGATCCGGCTCGGCTCCAGTTCGGAGTTCAGGTAAGCATCCTTCGCACGGTCGCGGAGGAGCGTGGCCTTCGGCAGACGGGAGTCGAACTCACCGTTGGTACGGAAGCTGGAGTAGATCTCGACGAACTTCTCGAGACGCTTCCAGCGGAGGCGAAGCTGCATCAGGCGGTCGGAGGTCACGGTCTTCATGGCGTTTGCCTTTCCGAGTTTGGGTCCTGACCTCTCCGACTAGCAAGACTCGGGCCGGGAACAACGAGGAACAGGCGGGTGTCGGGGGGAGCGAACTCCCCCCGACGTGTGAGCGATTCGCGACACCGAACAAGCAAATCGCTCACCCCTTCAGACGGCGGGTTCCTCCCCCGATGCGCGCACCACCACCACCGAGGTTGATCCGCTTGCCGTCTTGCCGTCCCTGGGCTCTGGCACCGGAGTCGCCCCAGAACTTCGACCCACCACGCGACCGCAGCCCGAGCTTCTGGCCGATGACCTCGACCGCAGCCTTGCGTCGCTCCACGACAGCCACTGCGTTGTCCAGCACCATCAGCGACGTTCCGGTCGAGTGATGCTCCTGGTACAACTCCTCCATCGCCTTCTTCTGGGCTTCACGCAGGCGCATCCGCAACGTGTCGACAACTCCGTGTCGCCAGTTGTTGGTCCAGGTGCGTCCGTTCCCAGCGTACTTCATCGAGAGCTTCGTGATCTCGCGAGTGAGGAAAGCGTACATGTACCGAACGCTCTGTGCGTCGCGCTGCTCGCCGATGATCTTCAGGTGCGGTCCGTTGCGGTAGATCTTGCAGGAGTTCACGGCAGCGATGGCCATGGCCAACTGCGCACGCCACGAAGGCAGACGGTTGCTGCTGTCGAGCGGATCCTCCCAATCACGGATGTTCTCCGGCTCTTCCTTGTTCTCCTCCAGGTCGAGCATGGCATCCTCGATCTGGTACTTGGTCATCAGAGCCTGCGCACGCCCAGCAGCGGCAGCAGCCTCACCTTCAGTGGCGGACGGTGCGTTCGCCAGGTTCAGGAGCTTCTTGATCTTGGCCAGGATTTCCTGTGGTGCGGTCATCTTCGGTGTCCTCCTACAGCTTCAGCGAGAGCTGACCCGTGGTCAACTCGTCGTACGCGGTTTTGTCACCAAGCTGAACCCGACGGGCCAGCGCGAGTTCACGGTCCTCAGCAACCGGAGCATCCTTCGACAGCGTGACGAAGAAGTCAGTGCCCCAGTGCCCAGTGATGATGAAGGCAGGCGAGCAGCCACACGAGCAGCCAGCCTTGCGGCTCCAGTTGAACTTGACGTCCTCAGGCAGATCGAACTTGGCGCGAACTTCCTCGAGGAACGTGCGGTAGATCTTCCAGGGTCGGCTGGCGCGATTGCCGAAGCCTTCCAGGATCGACTCGCCATCGTGGTGGAAGTAGAGTCGGCTCTTGCCCTGGGCTTCGCGGTTCACGACCATCATCTCGATGGCTCTGCCGTTCCGCCAGCGTCGGTCCTTGACCATGCTGGGGCGACGACGCTGATCGGCTTCGGTGATCTTGATGTTGGTGGTCATCTTAGAACTCCTCGCCAAGCAGGCTCACGAACACGGGACGCTTCTTCTCGGTACGACGACGGCAAACGTCCATGGACTGCTTGCGAGTCACGCGAGCCGAGGAACCGTCGAAGAACAGGACCAATTCCTTGGTCTCGCTGTTGGCTTCCTCGATGCTCTCCAGCAGGGCATCCAGGACGAAGTCGGTGGTGGTGTCGTTGGTGCGCTTCATTGTCTTGCTCCTTTGAGCGGGTTTCGGTGTCGGACACCCATAGCCATAGCAAGGTCCGGGCCGATTCGCGAGGACTCCTCCTCGTTACCCGCTGTTCCTTCCTGTTCCTTGGGCCGTTCGCGATTCGCGACACCACTCTCGCGGAATGCCTTCCTCCAGGGCTGCCCACTCCCCCATCCCTCCGAGGAACACGTCCTCGGACGCTCCTAGGAGCCGTCTCCGGCTCGTGCCGACGATGAGACCGTGCTCCTTCAGGAAGGCCACAGCCGTGGCGACCTGGGTGCTCGGGAGCCCGGAGAGGCGAACCAAGTCGAGGTAGACGAAGGGTCGGTCCGCCTGCTCATCCACCAGGTGGCAGACTTCCTTGAAGGTCGACTCCTCGCACGTGTGCACGTAGGTGGTGCCCTTCGTCGTCCGGACGTGCCGGAACAACTGCCCATGGGCCACCGTGAACTCCTCATCCCGTTTCACGACCGTAGCCTTTCATGAACGAGCGGATGGAGTCGATCATGCTTTCCGCTCCCCACGTCGGGTGCTCAAGCACTTCCATCACGTGCTGGGCCAACTCGTACTCCTCGATGAACTCCTCGCTGGTGCGGTGCTTGTGGTCGGTCAGCAACTTGGCGATCAACTCGGCATCACCACGTCGCATGCAGCAGGCTACGTCAAGACCGTTGAACTGCACCCACCACAGGTCCGGTTGATCGCCAGCGACGACCTTGTACTTATTCATCGCCAATCTCCTTCCAGCCCATGGTGTCACAGCCCAGGATGAACCGATCACCAGCGTGCTCAATGACGAGCACGTCGGCGACGGACAGCGACCGCTTCTTGGCGCACTCAATGGCAGGCGCACCGAAGTGGATGAACTCATCCGGAGTGAAATCGGTCAGCGTGGTATCCTGCTCCGTGAACCAAGGAGTCGAGAACCATGGTGCGTTCTGACGCTCGAACATCTCGTCCGCCAGCTTCATGGCCAGGTCGAGCGTCAGCTCTTGGTTCATGTCACGCTCGACGGTGGCAGCGAAGATCCAACCCTGGTCTTCCTCCTCCGTCTTGGCGTTCCAGTAGTTGAGCGAGTCGGCGAAGAAGGCAAAGCCATGGCCGACAGCCTTGTGGATCTCGATCTTCATCGTGCTTCCCTCCAGAGCTTCTCAGCGATGGGCAGGATCTCGGCATGCGTGGCACGTTCCTTGCCTTGCTGAAGCAGGTTCTCGATGGCTTCCTCGATCCAAACCTCGAAGTCGATGACGTCGGAGTCGGGATCGACCTTGTCGGCCAGCTTCATGGCCAGGTTCCAGACGTTGTCGTTGTAGTGGTCCATGGTGGCTTCGGTGTACGTCAGCTTCATGACCGTGCCTCCGACTCGCGGATGATTTCCTTACCCTCGGCGACGCTGTCGATCGGGATGAGCATCCCGTTGCCGACCACGTAGAGCCCATCGCTCTTGCGGACGATCCGGAGCTTGCCACTGGTGTCGAAGGTCATGCCGTCGGTGAACTTCATTACAGAACCTCCGGACC
>Ga0209536_100003877_pt1 | contig 23801 bp, 24 predicted proteins | sample DeeMarSeWOR28_12_FD_187461 | JGI IMG/M metagenome (GOLD analysis project Ga0209536, IMG submission 187461) | Marine sediment microbial communities from White Oak River estuary, North Carolina - WOR-2-8_12 (SPAdes) (version 2) | ecosystem: Environmental > Aquatic > Marine > Intertidal zone >...
GCGCGGTAGCGCGTGGCTATCGGGTTATTTGGAGTCGGTGGGGGTGTAGATCGGCATCGGGAACTGCGTGACGTTTCCCTCCGCCTTGGTGATCTTCGACGTGCCCTGCTTTTCCACCTCGTCGATGCGAATGATCGAGTGCATCGGCAGGTAAGTACGCTTGACGTTTTCGAACTCCGATTTGATCCGCTCTTCGGAAGGGTCGACCACGACGCTCGTGCGCTCGCCGAAGACGAGCTCCTCGACCTCGATGAAGCCGAACAGGCCGCCATGGCTGACTTCGCGCGCATAGACCTCGTAAACCTGGCCCTGGCTGACGAAAACGATCTTGTAAAGTGTCTTGTTGCTCATCGTTACCCGCTAGAAGGTGACACACCGGCGCCAATTTCGCCACTACCCGTGTTTTCGTCATATTTGGTCGCCAATGCGCGTTCTCAAGGACCCAGGGCCGCATTTCCCGCCCGATTATGTGAACTGTTTGGCAGCGTAAGCCCCTAATCCAGCGCACTATTTACGTTCGGCCACCGACCGCACTGCGTATTTTCCGTGCGGCGGCGACAGTATGGAACGGGTATGCCGCTCAAACTGGAAATCATCAGCGACCACCGCGACATCGTCGGCGACGATGCCGTGCGCGAGTTCCGGTCGGCTGGCGGCACCATCGGGCGCTCCCTGAATAACGACTGGATCCTGCCCGATCCGGACAAGTTCATTTCCGGAAAGCACGCCACGATCGACTGCAAAGGCGGGACCTACTATATCGTCGACATAAGCACCAACGGCGTTTACGTCAATGACGAGCGCAAGCCACTCGGCAAAGGCAACCCTCGCCGCCTGTTCGACGGCGACCATCTCTTCCTCGGCGACTTCGAAGTCCTCGTTTCCATCGACGAGGGCGAAGACCTGGTGATGCCCGAGGAACCGAAGCCGACCGTGGTGCCTGATCATATCGAGCAGCTTGTCGAGGAAGACAGGATCAAGACCGGCGTCCAGCTGCTCGACGAGGACGAGATTACCGGCGACGTGGCGTTCGAGTCGGTCCTCTACTCCGGTGACGACACAAAGCTGCCTGAGGCGCCTGTTGCGGATATCTTGGGAGAACTGCAGGATTCCGAGCCACCGGTGCTCGAGCCGGAGGTCCCGAGGACGTCGCGGGTAGAAGTGACCGGCGACGATCTTTTCGATGCCTTCCTCGACGGGCTGCAGATCAGCCGCGCGGAACTGCATCCTGCCATCGACCCCGCCGAGTCAATGCACAACGCCGGCGAAATCCTGCGCGAATTCATACGGGGAGTCGAAAAGCTGCTCAAGAACCGGGCCGAGCTGAAGACGACCTTCCGTCTCGACCAGACGACGATTCTTCCCCGGCAAAATAACCCGATCAAGCTGTCACAGAATACGGGTGACCTGGTCAAGCAACTGCTGGTCGGGCGCGATGGCGAATACCTCGGTCCTCGCGACGCGGTCCGTGAAGTCTGCCAGGACCTGCTGGCACACCAGGAGGCTTTCCTGGATGCCATGACGCACGCGTTTGTCGAGTTCGCCGACCGTTTCGATCCGGTAGAACTTACCGCGAGCTTCGAGCGTTCGCTCGGCCGCAAACCACTGTTCAGGCTGCTCGGCGAGCTCAAGTACTGGGGCCTGTACAAAGACCTCTACCCGACGATGACGGAGAAAGGCAGCGGCCGTTTCCCGCAGATGTTTGCCGAGGAATTCGTGAAAGCTTACGAGCGCTGCATTGTCGATTCCCTGCGCGAACACCAGCTCAGCCACGTGCTTCCGAAAGTGAAGCTGGAACCGCTGAGCGAGGAAGCATTCATGGCCGAGCAGGCAGCGGCGGCCGAAACCGCCGGCGAACCGTCCGACCAGGACGAGGACCCGGTCGACAAGCCACCGGGCGCCGTGCTCGATGACATCGCGGACCTGAGCGAGTTCGAGGAGCTCGTTGACTTCGACGATCTAGAAAAGCAATCCGACACCGTCATCTTCGACGACGATGCGAGCCAGGCCAAGGGCTGATTCACCGCCGCGCTAGGCGCGATTCTGGCGATTCTCGATCAGGTCCTCCACGACGGCGGGATCGGCCAGCGTCGACGTGTCACCCAGCTCCCCGTAATCGTCGGCGGCAACCTTGCGCAGGATACGCCGCATGATCTTGCCCGAGCGGGTCTTCGGCAGTCCCGGGGCCCACTGGATCAGGTCGGGCTTGGCGATCGGTCCGATCTCCTTGCGCACCCATTGCTGCAGTTCCGCGCGCAGTTCTTCACTGGGTTCGATGCCCTCCATGAGCGTGACGTAGGCATAGATGCCCTGCCCCTTGATGTCATGCGGATAACCGACAACCGCAGCTTCTGCGACGCTGGGATGTGCGACCAGCGCGCTCTCGACTTCCGCGGTTCCCATGCGGTGGCCGGACACGTTGAGCACGTCGTCGACACGCCCGGTTATCCAGTAGTAGCCGTCTTCGTCCCGGCGCGCGCCGTCGCCCGTCGTGTAGCAGTTGTCGAAGGTTGAGAAATAGGTCTCTACGAAGCGCTTGTGGTCACCGTAGACGGTGCGCATCTGCCCGGGCCAGCTGTCCGTGATAACGAGATTGCCCTCGTTGGCGCCCTCCAGCACCTTGCCTTCGCCGTCGAGTAACGCGGGCATCACGCCAAACAGTGGCTTTGTCGCCGAGCCGGGCTTGAGGTCCGTAGCGCCCGGCAGCGGGCTGATCAGGATACCGCCGGTCTCGGTCTGCCACCAGGTATCGACGATCGGGCAACGGCTGTCGCCGACCACCTTGTAGTACCACTCCCATGCCTCGGGATTGATGGGCTCGCCTACCGAGCCGAGCAACCTCAGGCTCTTGCGAGAGGTTCGCTTGACCGGTTCTTCGCCCTCGCGCATCAGCGCACGAATCGCCGTGGGTGCCGTATAACAGATATTTACGTCGTGCTTGTCGCAGACCTCCCAGAACCGCGACGAGGTCGGGTAGTTCGGCACTCCTTCGAACATCAGCGTGATGGCGCCGTTGGCGAGCGGGCCGTAGACGATATAGCTGTGGCCGGTCACCCAGCCCACGTCCGCCGTGCACCAGTAGACGTCTCCGGGCTGGTAATCGAAAACACATTCGTGCGTCAACGCAGCATAGACGAGGTAGCCGCCCGTCGTGTGCAGCACGCCTTTGGGCTTGCCCGTCGAACCCGATGTGTAGAGGATGAACAGCGGGTCTTCGGCACCCATCTCCTCGCACGGGCAATCCGCATCGACACTCGCTTCGAGTTCATGCAGCCATGCATCACGATCCTCGACCCAGCCGATATCCGCGCCCGTATTACGCACAACGAGGACTTTCTCCAGTGAGGTGACGGCAGGATTCCGTGCCGCCGCATCGACGTTCGCCTTGAGCGGAACGCTCTTGCCGCCGCGGATCCCTTCGTCTGCCGTGACGACGATGTTCGAATCGCAATCGTGGATGCGGCCTGCGAGGGCGTCCGGCGAGAATCCGCCGAACACTACCGAATGCACAGCCCCGATGCGCGCACAGGCGAGCATCGCTATCGCTGCCTCCGGAATCATCGGCATGTAGATGGTAATGCGATCGCCTTTCTTCGCTCCCAGCCCCTTCAACGCGTTCGCGAACCTGCAGACGCGTTCGTGTAGCTCGCGATAAGTAATTTTCAGGTCGCGGGACGGATCATCGCCCTCCCAGATGATCGCGACGTCGTCACCCTTCCCCTCGAGATGACGGTCGACACAGTTGTAACAGACATTGAGCGTACCGTCGTAGTACCAGCGTATGTGCAGGTCGTCGCGCGCGAACGAGACGTCTTTCACTTTCGTAAACGGCTTGATCCAGTCGATGCGGCCAGCCTGATCCGCCCAGAACCCCTCGTTGTCCTCCACCGAACGGGCATACGTCTTCTCGTACCCGGCCGCATCGATGAGCGCCCGCGCGCGAACTTCGTCAGTAACAGGGTAGATATCGGTCATCGTGCTCAGCCTTCTTGTGTTGTTTTGAGCCGCTTGGCAACGGCAACGATGCGCCGCGCCTGCACGAGGTGCGGCTTGTCGATCATCTCGCCATCGAGTGACAGCGCCCCCGCTCCCGGATTGTCCCTGAACAGCGCAATGATGCGTTCCGCCCGCCTCACTTCATCGTCACTCGGCGAGAATGCGCCGTTGATCGTGGCTACCTGCGCCGGGTGGATGGCGAGCATTCCGGTAAAACCGTCACGTGCCGCCCGTGCGGCGAAGGACGCCAGCCCCTCTGCATCGCGAAAATCCGTGTAAACCGTGTCAACTGCGGGTACTTCGGCCGCGGCCGCCGCGAACAGGCACAGCGACCGCGCCAGCTCGTAGGGTGGCAGCCAGTTGCCGTCCCCGTCGCGGCTTGCTCGTGCGCCCAGCGCCGCGCTGAGATCTTCGGCACCCCAGGTCAGCCCGGCCAGTCTCGGCGTCGCGCCGACGTAGCTGTCCAGGGAGAAAAGCGCGCGCGGCCTCTCGGTGCAAAGGGGAAGAATCCTGGTATGTCCGGCCGCGACCCCAAAGCGACTCTCGAGCTCATCCAGTTTCGTCGCCAGCCGGGTCGCATCGTCGGCGCTCCTGGCCTTGGGCAGCACGATACCGCACGGCGCCGCCGGCATCACCGCCTGCAGGTCGGCCATCGCCTCGCCGGAGTCGATCGGATTGATTCGCAACCACACGTTCTCACGGCCTTCAATGTAGTCGCGCGCAAGGTCGCGTGCGCGCGGCCGGTTTTCGGCATTCACCGAATCCTCGAGGTCGACGATGATGGCGTCGGCGCCGGCGTCAGCCGCCTTCTCGAGCTTGCGCTCGCTGTCGCCCGGCACAAACAGTAAGCTGCGAATCATTTCGGTTGCTTCATCATCAGTGCAATGCGCTTGCATTCGCCGACGAGCTCGTCGCGCTGATTGTAAGCGCGGTGCGCGAAAGTCACGATGCCGTTGTCGGGACGCGACTTGCTTTCGCGCACCTCGAGCACCTCGGTTTGCACGTGTATCGTGTCGCCGTGAAACAGCGGCCGGGGAAAACGCACCGCGTCCCAGCCCAGATTGGCGACCGTCGTCCCGTGCGTCGTGTCGTTGACCGAGATGCCAACCATGAATCCCAGCGTCAGGCCGCTGTTCACGAGCGGCTTGCCGAACTCCGTGTTCTTCATGTACTCGGCGTCGAGATGCAATGACGCCGGGTTGTGCGTCATGGTGGTAAACAGCACGTTATCCGCCTCGGTGATCGTGCGCCGGATCGGGTGGTCGAAAACCTGTCCGACCGAGAATTCTTCGAAATACAGTCCTGGCATCGCGTTCTCTCGGTTCCCTGCCCGCCCGTCATGATACGGTATTATCGGTCGTTCACGGGAGACATCAGTGCACCGCATAAGTCGCCGCAACTTCGCGAAGACGACGCTCGCCGCCTGCGGGCTCATTGCGGCCGGCGGACCCGCCGCACTGGCGGCGCCGACCACTGTCATCAAGCGCAGGATACCGTCTTCGGGCGAACTCATCCCGATCATGGGCCTTGGCACAAATCGTTACGGCGTGGGACCCTCGGCAGAGGCGCGTGCGCCACTGCGAGATGCCCTCGCGCGCTTTCACGAACGGGGCGGCACGGTCATCGACACGGCGCCGGGTTACAGGACCTCCGAGAGCGTCCTCGGCGACCTCGTGAACGATCTCGGCATCCGCAGTGACCTTTTCCTGGCCACGAAAGTCGATCGCGAGAGCGGGCGCGACGACAGTCTCGCGCAGACACGTGATTCAGCCACCAGATTGCAGACCGACACGATCGACCTGATGCAGGTGCACAGCCTGCGCGACTGGGAAAGGAACATTCCGCTGCTGCAGGAACTCAAGCAGGACGGCCGGTTTCGCTATGTCGGCGTGACGACGTCACGGTCGAGCCAGTACGCGGAAATGGAAAAGGCCATGCACCGCCACGAGCTGGACTTCATCCAGGTCGACTACTCGCTGGAGCAGCGCGAAGCGGCAGAGCGCCTGCTGCCGCTGGCCGCGGACCGTGGCATGGCGGTCATGTTGAACCGCACCTTCGGCGGCGGCCGGATTTTCGAGGCCGTGGGCAGCCAGCCGCTGCCCGAATGGACGGGCGACCTGCAAATCGCGAGCTGGGCGCAGTTCCTGCTCAAGTACGCACTGTCGCATCCCGCCGCAACGGTCGCGATACCCGGTATGACCAAGGCGAAACACATCGACGACAATTTTGGCGCCGCGCAAGGGCCCATGCCCGATGCCGGGCAGCGGCGGCAGATGGAGATCTTCTTCGACGCGCTGTAGCTACCTTGCGCGTTCTATCGCCTCTGTAATCATGCGCTTGGCGTCGTCGGAGCCGTGCCAGTTGCCGATGCGAACCCACTTCCCGGGTTCGAGATCCTTGTAATGCTCGAAGAAATGCTCGACCTGGCGCAGCGTGATATCCGGCAGATCGGAGTATTCCCTGACGTTGTCGTAGCGTTGCGTCAGGGACGGTGAAGGCACGGCGAGAATCTTCTCGTCCTGGCCCGCATTGTCTTCCATGACCAGCACGCCGATCGGGCGCACATTGATCAGGCAGCCGGGCACGAGTTCGCGGGAATTGGCGACGAGCACGTCAATGGGATCACCGTCTTCCGACAGCGTGTGGGGGACGAAGCCGTAGTTTCCCGGGTACGACATCGGCGTGTACAGGAACCGGTCGACGACAAGCGTGCCCGCCTCCTTGTCCATTTCGTACTTGATGGGTTGTCCGCCATGGGGGACCTCGATGATGACGTTGACGTCCTCCGGGGGATTGTGGCCGATTGTGATCGCGTCGATTCTCATGAGATTTATATTCGTTTGTAACGGCGACGAGCCTGAAGCTACTCTGAATACTATAATTCCCACCGTTTTCCCAGCACTGGTGAGTAACATGTTTCGGGTCCTGCTGTATCTGTCCGCCTGTCTTCTGTCTGCGTGCGCCAGCGCCGAAGGCCCCCGTCCATTCGCGGTCGATCCGGTCGCGAGCTTTGACGAACCCTGGGCAATGGCGTTCCTGCCCGATGGGCGCCTGCTGGTGACCGAGAAAGCCGGGCGCCTGCTGGTCGTCGACCGTGACGGCAATAAATCACAGCCTGTAAGAGGCCTTCCGGAGGTCGATTACGGCGGCCAGGGCGGTCTCGGCGACGTCGCCCTGCACCCAGACTTCGCCGAAAACCGGCTGCTCTATATCAGTTACGCCGAGGCCGGCGATGGCAACACCCGTGGCGCCGCCGTGGCGCGCGGTGTTCTCGAACTGAGCGGGGACGGCGGCACGCTGTCCGCTGTGGATGTCATCTGGCGACAGGAACCGAAGGTGAGCGGCCGCGGCCACTACGGCCATCGCCTGCTGTTCGACGACGACGGTCACTTGTTCATCACCTCGGGTGATCGGCAAAAATTCGACCCGGCACAGGACATGGATAGCAACCTCGGCAAAATAGTGCGCCTGTACGACGACGGTTCCGTGCCGCGGGACAATCCCTTCTTCGATGAGGGCGGAGTGACCGCGCAGATCTGGTCGCTGGGCCACCGTAATCCGCTCGGCATCGCCTTCGATCTCGACGGTCAGCTGTGGAGCCACGAGATGGGCCCGAAGGGCGGTGATGAGCTCAACCTGGTCATGCGCGGACAAAACTACGGCTATCCGATCGTTTCAAACGGTGATCATTACAGCGGTAGAGAGATCCCGGACCACGACACCCGGCCCGAATTCGCTGCGCCGGCGGTATGGTGGACGCCGGTGATCTCGCCGGGTGGCTTCATGGTCTACGACGGCGACCTCTTTGCAGACTGGCGCGGTGACGGCCTCATCGCGGGCCTGTCGTCGCAGTCACTGGTTCGAATCGAGTTCGAGGGCGAGTCGGCGCGCGAGGCGCAACGATTCGATATGGGCAAGCGCATGCGCGCCATCGTTCAGGGCCCGGACGGCGCGATCTGGATGCTTGAAGACAAAAAAGGCGGGCGGCTGCTGCGACTGACCCCGTTGGGGTCGGGAGACAACTAGCCGGCCGTTTCGGCGAGCCAGCGCTTGACGAAGCGCCGGCCCTTTTGCGTCAGGTAGACCCGCTTGACCCGCAGGTTGAGCGGATCCGTGCGCAGTTCCAGCAATCCGGGGCCGGGTAGCTTGCGGGTGGTCATTGCGGAAAGATCCGCCAGGTTTCTCGACAGCGCCGTTATGGACGTGCTTTCGAGGTGACGCAACAGCTCTCGTTGGCTCAGGCCCTCGTGAAAATACACCGCGATCAGAATGAGTAGGCGCTGCGCCGTAATGTCGGGACTCAGGTTCTTGCGCGCAAATCGAAGTGCCCGGTCGAGCAGTCCCAGATAGTGGATCGCCTGCTTGTCGTACATGAAACGCTCTCCGGACTCTTGTCCTAGTCGTCCTCTTTGCGGCTGCGCTGTTCGGCCGGAATCAGCGACGTAACGATCGACCCGGCTCGCTCCGGCAACTCGGCATCCTGAACAGGGAAATGCAGCTTATGTTTATCGTCGGTGACGAATAAGATGATGCCGTCCGGATAGCGCTCCCGATGCGCCGCGATATCAAACTCTTTCGTCAGCTCGGTCACCTTGATTTCGCCTCCCTTCGCGATTCGCGACAACAGATCGCTCATCGAATATTTTCCGGAGAACAGGACCCGGCCACCCGACTCGCCGCTGACCTGGTGTTTCTCGTGTTCGCCTTCCGACGCCTGGCGCACCGTGAAGACCGCCTGGCGTCCGAAGTCATAGCGAAAACGCACGCAGGCGAGCTCGTTTATGCCCGGCCGGTGCGACAGGGCCAGCAGGTTGCCAAGCCCGAGCAAATTCAGGTGCCTGTCGGCATAGCTCGACACCGGACTGCCATAGAATACCGGCAGCCCCTTCATGCGTGCCTCGCTGATACCGTCCCACCCCGTTGAAGCCACGAGTACGTTGTGGCCGGCCTTTTGCAGGGCCTCGCCGTAGGTAAGGGCAAGCGCGTTCGCACCGACGATGAGCACGCCGGTAGGCTCGGGATCGGCGATGCCAAGTGCGCGCGCCACTACCCGGCCCGTCAGACCCTGGACGACCACCGTACCAATGATAATCGTGAACACGAGTGGCACGAGATTTTCGGCCCCTGCGTATCCCATCTCCTCGAGACGCAGCGCAAACAGGGCCGATACCGCGGCCGCAACGATTCCGCGCGGGAATATCCACCCGAGGTACAGCCGTTCGCGCCAGTTCAGTTCGCTGCCAATCGAGCTCACCAACGCCCGAGCCGGGCCGGCGATGAATTGCAGCGTCAGCAGTATCGCCAGCGATGCGACGCCCAGACCGAGCAACGCGCCAAGCTCTATACGGGCTGCGAGCAAGATGAACAAGCTGGCGACGAGCACCATCGCGAGGCTCTCCTTGAAATCGAGGATGTCCTCCAGATCGAGCCCCCGCATGTTGGCCTGCCAGATACCCATGATCGTCACAGCCAGCAGGCCTGACTCGGCATGAATCATCTCGGCTATGCCGAAGACCAGCAGGACCGAGGCGAGTGCCATGTAATCGCGCAGGTAATCAGGCACCCAGTGCCGGCGCAGGACGACGCCAAACGAATAACCGGCAGTGATACCGAGTATCGAGCCGGTCAGTACGATAATGGCGAGCGATACCAGCACCTGCCCGATGCCGGCCGCCGTCTGGGCGACGACAATGTAGTCGAAAACGATTACCGCCAGAATTGCGCCGAGCGGGTCAACCAGTATGCCCTCCCAGCGCAACACGCTGGACACGGCGCGCGTCGGTCGAATCGTCCGCAGCAGCGGCATGATGACTGTCGGGCCGCTCACGGTGACAATGCCGCCGAACAGCGCGGCGAGGTAGATGTCCCAGCCCAGCACCAGGTGGGCCGCGAGCGTCGCGACGAACCACGTGATGGCGACGCCGACGGTCACCAGGTTGCGGACGACGTCGCCATGTCCGCGAATCTCGGACAGTTTCAGGGTGAGACTGCCCTCGTACAGAATGATGGCAACAGCGATCGAAACCACTGGCGTGAGCAGATCGCCGAGCAGTGCTTCGGGGTCCAGCCAGCCCATGACCGGACCGGCGAAAATTCCGGTGAGAAGAAGAAACAGGATTGACGGCAACTTCAGCCGCCAGGCAATCCACTGGCAGGCAAAACCGGCCACGAAGATCGCGCTCAGGACCAACAAATCGATGTTATGCATTGAACATCCTGACGCAATGGAAAACGACCGCCCTTCCCGGGGTGGCCGCCTTGCTGTAACGAGCCGGTTTCAGAAAGGGGCTCAGATTATACGCCCTCGGCGGCCTCGCAATTGAGACGCTTCGCGCGTCAAGCCGCCTTTACCGCGCTTTGCGGGCCTTGCTCTTTTTCCCTGTTCTTCTCGCCGACCTGTACGTTGTCCAGTGCAAAGCGCCAATCGATCAGCTTGTCGAGGAACGCATCGACGTACCGCGCACGCTCGTTCTGATAGTCGAGATAATATGCGTGCTCCCAGACGTCGAGCGTGAGAAGCGGCGTCATGTGAGTCCCCACCGGCGAATCGGCGTTGGTCGTGTTCATGATGCGCAATTTGCCGGAGTCCAGTACCAGCCACGTCCAGCCGCTGCCGAACTGCGATGTCGCAGCCGCACGGAACTCCCTCTTGAACTTGGCGATAGCGCCGAATTCGTCCTCGATCAGGTCACGTATCCTGCCGACGGGTTCCGATTGGCCGGTCGGCGACAGGCTTTGCCAGAAGAACGCATGGTTCCAGGCCTGGGCCGCATTATTCAGGACGTCGATCGCGGCACTCTCGCGCGCCGAAACGATAATCTGCTCGAGTGGCAGATCCGCGAAGTGTGTGCCATCGATGAGTTTGTTCAACTTGTCGACGTAAGCGCGATGGTGCTTGCCGTAGTGGAATTCCATCGTGGTTTTCGAGATGTGTGGCTCCAGCGCGTCCATCGCGTACGGGAGTTCGGGAAGCTTGATAGTCATGATTGGACCTCCTCCGATGATCAGGGATGTCGTTCGTTCGTGCGGGGGTTGGCGCCGGCCCGGTTGCAGGCCGGCTGCGAATTGGCGGGCAGCAGCTCTAGAAAGCGGGGCCGGGCTGCTTTGTGTGAAGTAAGTAGCAGCAAATAGTCATAGTGCGTACACTAGCATATTAGTTGCGTTCTCGCAACTATTGCGAGATGTCCCGCTTGTGCCGGCTGTTCGCGAGGCCGCGGCAACCCGGACTCCGGGATCGGCATAAGTACGGATAGCGGCGGTTCGAAATCAAACTTACGCTCAGCGAAGGAGGTGTTATCAATGACAGACTCAGGCGTCAGGAACATGCCGGCCGAGGTTGCCGAAATCGCGGATTGTGGCTTTGCGATATGGGCCAGGGACGACGTCGACGCAAACCTCCGCGCACGATTCGACAACGAACGCATTCCCGTGGTGGGCGTTCGGCACGTCCGCATATGGGGGCTGCAGGTCGACGACGAACGGGAGCTGCCAGGGCTCGAGCGCACCCAGATCCCCGACGAGGAGGCATGGGAAATCAACCTGGAGGCGCTGGACGGCTCAAAGTTCGAGGTCGATTCGAGGCTGCTGAAAGCAGCCCGCTGACGGGCTGCGGGCGATCTTCTACCACCTCATCTGCAGCTGCAGGCCGTAGGCGTAATCACTTTCTACGGGACTCTTCGGCCCGGCCTCGCCAAGCGTTTCGATCTCCGTTTGCATGCGATACGGACGGATTTCGACGTCGGTGTCCCAGCCGAACCACTTGTCGAATTGCTGGTTCAGCGAGCCCAGCGGATCCGTCAGCGCCCAGATCCACTTGTCGCCGGTCGAGCGGAATCCGCGTTCGGCATCGCGGGCCCGTACGTTGTCCCGGAGGTGCATGAAGTAGAGGCCGACCATCGATCCGATTACCGGCGTAACCCAGAGATCCTGCTTCGACGGCTTTTCGGCCCCTGCCTCGACACCGAATTCGAACAGCGTCGACAGCAGCGTGGAGTAACCGAAGGACTGCCAGTTGTTGTAGCCGCGCTCGCGAGCCCGTACAAAATACGAGGCTCCCCAGTAGGGGTGCAGGATGTAGTTGATGTAGAAGACGTCGGAGTCGTTTTCGGGGTTGGTCGTGTTCTCCCACCAGACAGAGAGGCTATAGTCCTTCTTCTGCTCGGTAGTCCAGCCGCTCACGCTCTCCGGCATCATATACAGGATCCCGATCGCAGCAAACTGGTAGCCCAGGAAATACTTGGTGTCGCGCCAGAGTCCCGCCCCGTCGGGGAGCGGCTCCGACTCGACGGACAGATCCGGCGCAGTCGTATCGTCGCCCTCTTCGGCCGCGAGGCATGGAGCAGCGTACAGCGTCAGCACCATTGCCCCGGCGAGGATTATCTGTTTCCAGTCTCGTTTCATTACCAATCGTGTCATCGTCCGCCCGTAACGTGAACGCCGAAATATAGCCCGAAGTCCGGCGTCGCATCCGATATGACATCTTCAACGAGCGCAAAACGGAAGGCTACACCACTTTCGGGCCAGCGATAAACGCCACCGACCGTCAGTTGAATCGAACTACCACCCAGTTCATCGAGATCACTGTCGAAATAGGAGCCCTGCGCCTGCAGCTGAGCCGTGACGCCGAAGCGCGCAGTCGCATGCCAGGTCGCTGCAAGCCCGCCATAAGGCACGGCTGTGCGTTGCTGGTCTGCGAGCACGTCGCCGTCACCCAGTCCCAGTAAGCCCGCAAACCCGAGGTACGCAAGCTCGCGGCCGAACAATTGCCCCGAATCCTGTGCATAGATGCCGAGCGCGGCATCTGGAGCGCCGCTGCCGTGAACATCCGCGGAATCGCCCGTCGGCAGCTTGACGCTGAATCGTACGGTGACGTGCCGCGAACCGGCTCCGCCACCCGTGACCAGCGGCATAGCCGCGGACAACTGGATGTCGCCGATCCCGAAGCTCGATGCGGCTACCTGCTTGTGCACGGAGCCATTGGTTTCATACGAGTAATCGAGCTGGTTGTACGGCTTTCCGCGCTTGGAATTCGACATGCCCCAGAAATCATGCCAGTCGTAGATCATCCGGTCGAGAACCCCCTGCGAATGCCTGACGAGGGGAACATCCAGACCAATTTCCAGACGCTCGTGTACCCGGCGGCGGTACGTGAAATCCGCAAAATAGGTCTCGCCATCGAGCAAGATGGACTCGGTTTCGGCATCCTTGATTTCGGAGTTGTTCACGATCGACAGCGCGACCGCATAATCGGGCTTGCCGCGCTCCACCAGTATCGCCTGCTGCAATGGCGGCAGGCCGTAAATGTGCAGAAACGGGTGCTGGTTGCGCAGCTCGAAGACGTCCAGGCCCGTCGCCATTGACGGCATGCTGATCAAAAACAGTGGCAGGGCTATAATCGTGCGTGGAAGATCCAAAGTGCGCCTCCGCCCCTTTTTACCCGGACGATGAATGTCGTGAAATACCCAGAAGTACGTAGCCTAAGCAAGTTTGCCGGACGCTGCATCACATTGATTCCGGTCTTGTTGTTAGCAGGCATCGCATATGCCGAGCCCGTACCGTTGTTCAGCGCCGTGTACAAAGTCAGCTACGGCATTCTTCATGGCGAAATGACCCTTGAGCTGCGGCGCGAAAACGGCGCCGACTACATCTACGAGACCTCGCTGACGCCGCGCGGCATCGTGACGATTTTCAAGCGCGGCAGCATCGTCGAAACCACGTCTCTCGAGATCGAAGACGGCGTCCTCCTGCCCGTCGATTACCGCAGCGTCGACACGATAGCCGACCCGACGCGCAACACGGTGTACCTGTTCGATACGCCGCCGGGCCGCGTAACCGGCGTCTACAAGGAAAATGCGGTGGACGAGCCGTTGCGTCCGAACGGGCATAACCGCATTTCAGCCCATGTTGCCGTGATGCTTGCGATGAATACAGGGCAGAAGATGACCACAATCTCGGTATTCGACCGGGCGCGCTGGCGCGACTTCGAGTTCGAAGTATTTCCCGGCCAGGTTGTCGAGACGCCGCTGGGCGAATACGAGACCGTCGAGATCCGCTATTCGTCGGATAAAAAGAACAAGAGCTGGTCACTGCACTGCGCCGAAGCGCTCGATTATGCCCCCGTCATGATCGTTTTCCGCGAAGACGACGACATCAAGTCGACGGCGCGGCTGGTCGAGTACGAGTCACTCGGCGAATAAAACCCGGCCACGCCTCAGCCCCAGCCGATCTCGTCGAGATGATCGTCGTCTATGCCGAAGTAATGGGCAACCTCGTGAATGAGCGTGCGGGCGATTTCATCTCTGAGTTCATCCGGGGGCAGCCCGAGTTCCAGGTGCGGACGGCGGAAGATGTAGATGACGTCCGGCAGTTCCCCCGCGTATTCGACGCCGCGTTCGGGCAACGGCAGACCGAGATATAGCCCAAGCAGCCCCTCCCCGTCGGGGTCGAGGTATTCATCGGCCTCCTCGATAACGAGGATTTCGAGGTTGTCGAGTGCATTCTGTACCCAGTCCGGGAGTCCACTCATGGTCTCCCCGACGACGGCTTCGAACTCGCTGAGATTCATGCTGCGCGCGCAAGGAACTTCGAGACCCCGAGTTTAGCGCAGTCTCGTTGGCCGGCAGCAGTATTGCAGCCGGATGCGCCCGATTACGGCGCATTGCGGCGGGTCAGACGTTTAGCAGGATGGTCGCGGCGATCAGTAAAACGACGACGAGCGACTGCAGAGCGATGCGCTCCCACATGAACTTCTCGGCATGTTCCGCGTCGTAGGTGCCGCCTTTCGACATCGAGCGCAGGCCCAGCGTCAGGACCACGACGGTCGCTATTAGTGCCGCGATGATCAGCAAATTGATGACAGCCATACGTGCCTCCTTTGCCCGCACGGGCATACAGGGACTCAGGCTCAACTTTGAGGCTTGGCGGACGGCGGCACAATTGAGGCAAATACGGACACCGCGTGGTTCGCATCATTTGGCCCCGATTCCGGTTATCATGTCGCCTGGCAGCATCGGCGGGGCATAGCTTGTCATTTTTCAAGGAGTTGCGAAGGCGAAACGTAGTGCGGGTGGGCGCCGCATACTGCGTTATTGGCTGGCTGCTTGCGCAGGTGGCGGAATTCGCTTTCGAGAATTTCGGCGCACCGGACTGGGTCCTGAAGACCTTCGTCGTGGCCCTTCTGCTCGGCCTGCCCGTTGCGCTCATATTCGCCTGGGCGTTCGAACTGACGCCCGAGGGGATCAGGCTCGAGAAAGACGTTGCACCCGAAAAATCCGTAACGCCGCGGACGGGCCGTCGGCTGGACAATCTCACGCTCGCTGCGGCGGCACTCATCGTCGTGATCGTCGTCGTTGACAGGTGGCCCGAACCCGAAGAGGCAGACGCCGTCGCGACCAGCGACGAGACAACGGCGGCCCGCGGCGCCATTGCCGGTATTGCGCCGGACAGGTCGATCGCCGTCCTGCCGTTCGTCGCGATGACCGCGTCACAGGACGACGAGTTTTTTGCAGACGGCCTTTCCGAAGAACTGCTGAACGTCCTCACCAAGGTAGAGGGACTCAAAGTCGCCGGGCGAACCTCGTCGTTCTACTACAAGGGACGCAACGAAGATCTGCGCGCCATTGGCGAAGCCCTCGGGGTCGGGCACATCCTGGAAGGCAGCGTAAGACGGGCCGGAAACCAGATCCGGGTTACCGCGCAGCTCATCAAGACCGACGATGGCTTCCATCTGTGGTCGGAAACCTACGAGCGCTCGGACGGCAATACGTTTGCGATCCAGGACGAGATCTCCAACAACGTGGCCCGCGCGCTGCAGGCCGAGATTCTCGGCGATGAGAGTCATGCGGGAGACAGGAACGAGTCGAGCGTCGAGGCGCAGAACATCTACCTGGTCGCGCAGGCTGCGATGGCACGCCGCTCGCTCGCGGACATCCGCCGGGCACGTGACCTGTATGCCGAGGCATCCGCGCTTGACCCTGCCAACCCCGCGTACTTTGCCGGGTATGCACACGCCGTGGCGATCCAGTACTGGAATCATCGCGACATCACGGCGGACGAAGCGATAGCCGAAGCCGGCGGCGCGATCGACATTGCACTCGATCTTGGTGAATCCAGCGCAGACGTCCTGGCGGTAGCCGGCCTGGTGCAGGAGCTGCGGGCACTGGCGCTCAACGAAGCAGACGCCAAACAGCGTGCACTGGACTACTACCAGCGCGCCATCAGCGCGGATCCCGACAATATTCTTGCGCGGCAGTGGCTGGCATCGATCTACCTCGACATCAACGAGCCCCAGTTGGCGCGCGACAATTTCGAGATGGTGGTCGAACTCGATCCCCTGAATACGCTCTCACTGACCGGGCTCGCCAACGCCTACTTCGGATTGGGACTTTATGATCAGGCCCGCAAGCACCTGTTCAAGGTCCAGTCGCTCTTCCCCGACTCGTCAATGGCTCACCGCTACATTGCCAACCTGGAGTATCAGGCCGGCCGGCTCGACAAGAGCAGCTACTGGATGGATATCGCCGCCGAACTCAATCCGTCGCCGCACGAGAATTTCCTTGCACTATCCAACTATATCGCTTTCGGGTGGGCCGACGAGGCACTCGAGATAGCGGAGAAATACCAGCAGACGAGCGACGGCATCGATATATCCCGCCTCGTACAGGCACGACTCGACATGGACCTGAGAACGCTTTCCGAGGAGTCGCAACTGATCTTCCGGCAGACCGGCGACGAGGATTTCGCAGCACTTTCTGCCTGGGCCGATGCCCTCCGCGACCGTTGCGATGCGACGGTCGTCACCCTCGAGCGCCAGTATCCGTCTCTCAAGGGCGAAGTCATCGAGTATCTCGACGGATCCGACCTGATCAATGCAGTGTTGCTGGCGCATTGTTACGCGAAAAACGGGAATCGGGCGGATTCCGGGAGACTGACCAGTGCGCTGATCGCGTCAGACCCGTTATCGAAGAGAGCCGTAGAAGCCAATCCGGCAAGGCGCCTCATCCGCGTTGCGACGCACGCAGTAGCGAGGGATGTGCCGAGTGCAATTGCAGAACTGGAAGCTATCGATATGGATAACTCGGTAATCATGATCTCGCCGATTGCATTGCCCGTCGATGAACTACCCGTATTCGAGTCGATATACGACGAAGAAATATTCCGGCAATATGCCAGTCGGGAGCATTTCAGGGTCGCGGCCCAGGCGCGTATGCTGGCAAGTGGCGAAACCGCGCAGCAAGTCATGGCTGAGGTCGCAGCCGCGGGCTACACGCTGCGGCACTAGACTGCCGGCACTCTCCTCGTCAGCATTCGGACAGCTAAGCGTGTCGTATCGCCGGATTAGACCTATCAACAGACTGGCTGTTATTGCGCCCCTGGCTTTTGCGCTGACCGCTTGCGTTTCATTTCCCACTCTCGAAGAGCTTCAGCGTGCTCCATCGCCTCACCTTGCGGCGCAGGCGCCGCAAGGAATCGTCGACGGCAGAGCCGGGTTTCGGCCGCTTTTTTGCGACTCGCTCGAGGAACATCCCGAAGCTGGCGGGCCACCGGTGGCCTGCGATTTCTGGCTGCATCGCCTCGACGATGAGCCCGCCGCGGTTGCAGTGCAGCGATCCCCGCCATCGACCCCGATGCAGGTCCTACTGGTGTCGGGCGCTTTCAGCGAGTGCTTCGGTAAGTACGCCAGGCCGTTCAATTCCGCGATTGGCCCGTTGCGCGACCGAGATCACCGTATCGACACAATTATGGTGGGCGGACGATCCGGCACGACGCATAACGCCCGGGAGATTTTCGAGTACCTGGAGCAGTGGCCTGTCCGGCCGGACCAGCCACTTATCCTGGTCGGCTATTCGAAAGGCACGAGCGACATACTGCAATTCCTGGTGGACTACCCGGAGGAGGCGAGCCGGGTTGACGCAGTCGTCAGCGTTGCCGGATCGGTCGGCGGCTCGCCCCTGGCCGAAACCTACGACAGCCTTTACGCGCTCCTGTTTTCACATCTGCCCTTGGGCCACTGTCCGCCCGGCGACGGCGACGTCCTGGAGAGCCTGCGCCCTGAAGTACGCAACGAATGGCTGCAGAACAATGAGCTGCCAGGGCACGTAAGGTTCTACTCGATCGCAGCCTTTACGACGCACGAGCGGGTTGCGCGAGCGCTCGTGCCAACCTGGAAGTCCCTGCTCAAGCTCGGCCGGAGAAACGACGGCCAGCTGCTCGCGCGGGACGAGCTGATTCCAGGCTCGACATTGCTAGGCTACCTGAACGCGGATCACTGGGCAGTCGCGCTCGATATCGAGGACGAATCAGAGCTGCTCGCGCATCGCGATGAAGAAGCGCAGTTCCCTCACGTGGCGTTGCTGCAGGCCATACTGAAACAGATCGCAATCGACTCTGCCAACATGGCGCCATCCGGCAGCGAGCAACGATAAGGCCCGCGGGCGCCAGAGTCCGTGGCCGATGATCAGATCCCGACCGTCAGATTCGACAAACTCGTCCGGAGCATTGACACCCCTGATGTAACGATGGGTCAGGCTGCGAAGCACTTCGCATTCCAGCTCTCTGGACGCATCCTGTGGATGGTGATCGTCGCCCACTCCGCCACGGATATCGCGATACTCATGCGGCTCTGCCTCGCGCCGCGACCCTGGTAGATCCGACTAGAACTCGTCCATCAGCCGTCGAACGCGACTCCTGAGTTCATCGGGCGCCTTGCTGGTGCCGCTCTCCTGCATGCGCTCATTGAGCAGCCTTTCGACCTCAGCCCTGGAGAAACAGCTCCGACAGTGGCTCATATGGTGTTCGAAATCCTCGATCGCGCCGGGGTCGGAAAGTTCTCCATCAAGATAGGCATAAAACGCCTCGATTGCCTGGAGACAGCCGATATCGTCATGATCGTGGCCGGTCTTGTCGCTATTCATGTTGCATGCCCGTAGTTGTTGGTTGGCTTTGTAAAGCCCGCATCGCGGGCCTGCGCCCAGAGCGCCTTCTGAAGCATGGTCCTGCCACGCTTCATTCGCGAACGAATCGTGCCCGGCGGTACGCCGAGCGCTTCCGCAGCCTCGTCGTAAGTGAGTCCTTCCACGTTGACCAGGATTATCGTCATGCGGAAAGAGTCCGGCAGGTCATTGATTGCCGCCATGATGGCAGAGCCGAGCATGTTGTTGAAAAACTGGCGCTCGGGGTTGGCCCACCAGACCAGGAAATCGTCAGGCTGGTCGTTCAGCAGGGACGCGAGGGCTTCCTCGTCATTTTCCTCGAAACCCGACTCGGCCGGGCGCGCAATCTCGCGACGGTATTTGCTGATGAAGCAATTGTGCAGGATGCGAAAAACCCAGGGACGGAATTTTTGCCTGTCCTCCAGTGTCGCGATTGCCGACCAGGCCTTCGCGACGGACTCCGCAACAAGATCTTCGGCATCTGCGCCCGTTCCCGCCAGGCGCAGTGCCGTCCCGTACAGAGCATCCATATTTTGCTCGATCCCGCGACTGAAGAAGGTCTTTAGATCGTCGTCTTCAGTCATTGCAGTCGCGGCCGTGGAAACACTCAAAATGTAAGCGTGGATGCGCCCTGCTGGACTTCATCCAGCATCGCCACCGAACCGGCAAGCGTTACACCGTCGATCAGGTCGTCCTGTTCGTAACCGCGTACACCGGCGCAGGGCGGGCACACGAGGATCCTACCGCCATTCTCGACAACTGTCTGGATCATGTCTTTGACCGGCGGATCCAGCGGATTGAGGCGGGCGTGATCTGCCGCACCCTTCCTCACCCAGTCGACGCCCGAACTGACGAGAAACATCGTCACCTGCATGTCGCTGCCGATAGCGCCGTTCGCGACGCTCCAGGCGACCGACGAGCGTTCGTCATTGAAGCCGTTCGTTACCACCACTACCAGTTTCTTTTTCTCTGACATCGCTTTTTCTCCTCACCCTGTCTTGTTTCAGAATCGCTGTGACTGCGCGGTTTGCAGTGCAGTTACAGGTAAAGACGCATTGCCGCGGCAAACAGGTCCCGGGAATTGGCGAGAAGATCGTTAGCGATTGAAAAATATGTTTTTTCTATCTCTCTGGAGCAGAAACCCGGGCCACCGCGCAGGCGCTTGCATTATGATGCGACGCTATCGTTGGACGCTGAGTTGCGAGGGGAACGTGATGCGCAGTCGACTTCAGGCAGGAATTCTGGGCCTGGCCGTGTTGCTGGCCAGCCAGCAGGGACTGGCGAGCTACGGCATTTATGTCGGCCGCAACCTGACCGCCGACGGCAATGTCTTCCTCGGTGGCAGCGGCGACGAGGTATCCAGCCACTGGCTCGAAATCGTGCCGGCACGAACACACGCCGACGGCGCAACCATTACCGTGGGCGTCGACGAGACCGCGGTGCTGCCCGGCAGGTTCATCGAAATACCCCAGGCCGCGGAGACCGCGCGCTATATCACGATGAACTACTCGGACTTCGAGGGCTTCCCGCCGCCGCTGACGAACGGTGGCCTGAACGAGCACGGCGTTGCCGCGCGCGACATCTGGAGCGATTCGCGACCCGAGCTTGTCGAGTTGACGCCCAATCCGCAGACGGGCCCAAACTACAGCGATCTCTCCCGCATCGTCATGGAGCGGGCACGATCTGCCGAGGAAGCCGTCGAGATCGTCGGCGAGTTAATCGACACCTGGGGCTATTCGACGTATGGCGGCAACTCGCACCTGTTCGCGGACGCCACGGAAGGCTGGGTGCTGATCAACTACGCGGGCGGCCAGGGCCTCTGGATCGCCCGCCGGCTAGGACCCGACGAGGTGTTCATGTCCTACCCCGGCTATGTCGGCGAGGTTCCGCTGGATTTTCTGAGCGACCCGGACTTTCGCGGCTCGGATAACTTCATCGAGTTCGCCGTCGAACAGGGCTGGTATGACCCGGCTAGCGGCGACGCATTCGACGCGGACAGGATCTACGGCACGGGTTACGTCCGCTACCCACGCGCAGAAATGGAGCAGGAATTGAAGGCCGCCGCGCCCGTCACCTTGCGCAGGATGCTCGACGCCGTGCGCGATCGGCGCATTTCCAAGGACTCGACCGGCTATGGCCAGGTTGCCGTGCTGCAGAAGGGCGTTCGCCCTGAACTGCGCACCTTGTGGGTTGCGCCGACCGGTTCGGTTACTGCGCCGTTCATACCCTACCGAATCGGCGTGTCGTCAGTGCCGGCAGAATACGGCAAGCACCGTTACCTCACAAAAGGCGAGGCACAGCGCTTCGTAACGCGCGACTGGCAGCTACAGGAAGCCACGCTGTTTGCGGGGCGGCTCTTCAAACGGCTCATGTATTTCACCTGCGATCATGCGCAGAAATTCCTGCCCGAGGTGACGGAAGCCCTGACCGCATTCGAGGACCGCATGATCGCCGACCAGGCCGATCTCGAAGCAACCGCGCTGACACTATACGAGGCTGGCAAGCCACAACTCTCCCAACAGGTCGTGACTCGGTACGTACACACGCAGGCCCACGCCGCGATCGAACTTGGAACCGCGTTGCTGGCGAGTATAGAGACGCGGACTCGTCTCGTATACGGCCTGCGCGCACCGGAAAGCGACGAGATGAGCCGCCTCGACTACCAGATGGTTAGTTGCCGCGACCGCAGTGCTTTGACCGAACCCGGAATCGGCGGTGAATAATGCTTACCGGGGAACAACTATGACAACATAGTTGTTGTCGCCCCCGCCGACAATTCCGGGGGCAACGTTTCCACCCAGAGTCACAAGCGATCCGGCTGCGAAAAATTTCGAATACAATTCCAGAGTCGATGGGACCGCGCTCACTGACAGCGTGGACCCAATACTATCGAACGATGCCATCCAGTCAGGAAGAAACGTGGCTGAAGGCGTAAATGCAACGTACACGTCCACGTCTCGATCAACGGTGAATTCCAGATAATCCGTACGTGCATTCGTCTTGTCGTCGTTTGCCGCAACGATCCATATACCGCCTTCGAGTTGCTCGGGAAGCGACTGCAGGACGTAGGTCCGATCCGTGTAGTAAGTGTTGCCTGCTTCGCGAATATTCTGCTTGTAAGGAAATGGCGTGACGCAGTCACTGCTTGTCCGGCGAACACAGAGATTGCGCAATATAAAGGGAGCGGTATCGTCAGGCGCGAGCACCTGCTTCCATGCGTTCGCCATCCACACGTATCCCAGCGAATTCGGATGCAGAAAATCTTCAAATAACGAGAAGCGGTTTTCACCTGAAGTCAAAAACTCGGCAAAAAAATCGGGACCAGGTCTCAGGTTGCGCTCACGAGTGACCTCTTCGACCACGCTGTTAAATGCAATAACTGCCGCGTTGCGTGTCGACGCATCGAGTGGCGCATCATAGGCAACACCTCTCTGTCCGAATATGGGCGGAATCTTGGCGAAAATCGGCTCAACGTTCGACGTCTCAAGGGTATCAACGAGATCCAGGAGCATGCCCTTATAGGTATTATCGCAGCTGATCCCGGAGCAGCCCAGGCCGGACGCCATCGGCGAATTCTGGTTAGCGTCGTTGGTTCCAATCATGACATACGCCGCGCTGAGTTTGGGATGGCGCTCAAGAATAGACGGCAGGCGTCCGTAGACCAATTCGTCGGTCCTGTCACCCCCGATTGCCTCGTTAAACAACACATTCGACTTGCCGAAGAGAGGGTCCGAAGTCAGCCGATCGTGCACGACGGTCTGATATCCACGGAAAGAAACCTGACGCGGCCCAACGGGAACACCACCTACCTCAATATCTGCACCGACGTTGTCGGCCACGAACAGATCACCCGTGCCATTGCTGATGCTGTCGCCTACTGTGGCCACGTATAATCCTTCCGTAGCGACCGCCACCGCTTCGTCGCGCGCAACTACGGATGGGTCGGAAAGGATAGCTTCGACGGAGTGCTCACCTGACACAAGTGCCTCGCAGGTGGACTGAAAAAGTGCGGGTCTTGCATTGCTGGTAGCGTCACACGGGACACCATCCAGCTGAAAATCAACGTGGGCGGAGGGAGCCGCATTTATCGTGACAGCTTCTGTCTCGATGCTGCTACCAGAGTCAACATGAAATGGAGTCGGCGAAACCAGTCCAACATAAGGAGCAGAACCCAGCGATTTGAGGACAACGTTGTCAAACGATGCTTCGCTTTGCGTGTAAAGAGCGATGCTACCCGACGCCAACGTCAGATCGTACCCCGCCAGATATGGCTGACTGTCAAAGACGCTGGGCGACTCTCCATTATCACGATAAATGAGCATCGCGGGACCCTGCATTCTCACGCCGACCCTGACAGTCTGGCTGGCAAAATACCCCTGCGGTGTCACAGCGATCGTGCTGAATTGACCGCCGATTCGTCGCTCCAGGCGAGTCTGTCCCATCTTTGAATTTATCGAAAGGCGGTAATAATTGTCGTCGTCAGAGTAGCGAAACATGACGCCAACATCGTCGCCCATACGGAATGGGGCGGGCGCTTGAGGCATTATTTCGACAGAGAACTCGAAGTCCCGCAGATTCGTCTGTGACGTCAGGAAAGCATATGTTCCAATGAAATAGGAATCAGGGCCCGCGATACGGGCGGCTCGACTCAATTGGTTGAGTTTCCCATCGACAACGCGCCAATCTGTCGGATCGCCACTGGCTTCGACTAGTGTCCATGCGCTCAGGTCACCGTCACTGAACTCCTCGACTACGAAGAGATCCGCCACTACCGTCAACGTCACCTCGATCACGGCATCGAGATAGCCTGATGAGGTCGCCGTAATGGTCCCCGTATACTGTCCCGCCGCAAGCCCCGACGGGTCCGCCGTCACC
>Ga0209536_100003878_pt1 | contig 23795 bp, 22 predicted proteins | sample DeeMarSeWOR28_12_FD_187461 | JGI IMG/M metagenome (GOLD analysis project Ga0209536, IMG submission 187461) | Marine sediment microbial communities from White Oak River estuary, North Carolina - WOR-2-8_12 (SPAdes) (version 2) | ecosystem: Environmental > Aquatic > Marine > Intertidal zone >...
GTGCTGCCCCAGCTCCAGCACCAGCCCCAGCTCCAGCACCAGCACCTGCACCAGCACCAGCGCCAGCTCCAGCACCTGCTCCAGCTCCAACCCCAGCGCCTGCTCCAGCTCCAACCCCAGCGCCTGCGCAGCCAGCAGAAGTAATTAAATGGACTGGACAGCATATTAATCCCGCTGGCCAGGCAATGTATGAAGGCTTCGCCACCTTTGCCCGTAAAGTTACTGATGCCACCGGCGGCAACTGGGTGCTGGAGACCCACCCAGGCGGGGCTATTGTCCCCGCATCTGATGAAGTATACGCCGTGGACAGTGGCACTCTAGATTTTAGTTACGATGCCACATCTTGGTGGCGAGAAAGGTTCCCCGCCGCCGGCCTGTTCAACTTTACCGTTGGAGGCTTGTCACCAATGGCAATGCTCTTCTGGATGCACGATGAGGGTACCGATATGCTACAAGAGATGCTTGATGGTGCCGATATGAATGTAAAAGTCATCCCAGGCTGGACAGGAACACCAGAAATATTCCTCAGTTCTACGGTACCCTTGAAGACACCCGCTGATCTTAAGGGTATCAAGATGAGAACAGCAGGTGACGACGGCGAGATTTTCTCGCGAATGGGTGTGTCTGTTATGTCTGTCCCGGGTGGCGAACTCTATGAGGCAGTGCAACGCGGTGTTGTAGACTGCTTCCAGTTCAGTTCGCCGGCAGTGGATTATACAATTGCCTCCTATGAAATAATAGACTATATGTATCTCTCGGCTGCCCGCCAACCCTGTGAGTATCTTACCTACTCGGTAAACAAGGATAAGTGGGCTGAGTTGCCACCTGAGTACCAGAAAATCTTTGAGGCCGTAGCCTGGCAGCAAACAATCGACTACCTTTCTGATATTACCCGAGCAGACATGGAAGCCATAGCTTTCTACCAAGACTATGGCACCATTGTTGAGCCTGCTTCTCAGTCAATCATCGATGCGTTAATGGTTGAGGCGGAGAAGTTCTATGATGAGAAAGCAGCTGAAGACGCTTTCTACGCGCGGGTGCTTGAATCAGCACGAGTCTTCAAGAAGGGTATGGAGGACACTTTCCCCGGACTTTTCTAGAATTAGAATTGTTTTTGCTCCCCTCCCCTGTATATAATAACGGCAAGGGGAGGGGAGCAACTCCCCAGAATTGTGTGCTATGAGAAAAATCATACATACTATTGATGCTATAAGTGACCGCGTAGGTAGGACCGCCTGCTGGCTGGCGGCTCTTCTGGTGGGGCTCATATCTCTCGAAGTTATAATGCGCTATGTCTTCAATGCACCAACCATGTGGAACTATGAAACGAGTATGATGATGGGCGGGTGCCTTTTTGCCGCAGGATGGGCGTACGCTATGCGCCACCATTCCCATGTAAGGATAGATGTTATTTATACCCGCTTTTCTCCCAGGGTGAGGGCTATAATTGATACTTTCGGTTATCTATTACTCTTCCTGCCGTTGATGGCCATGTTTATCAGCAGTTCCATTGCGTGGACGATAACCAGCTGGAAAGTAGCTGAAAAATCGGTTGAAACGTATTGGTACCCGATCATGGGCCCGTTCCGAACTTGGGTGGCTATAGGTTTTATACTTTTCTTCCTACAGGGTACAGCCCAGTTCGTACGTGACGTGTACTACTTCATAAAAGGAAATCCTTATGATTGATATAAGTCCAGAGCTTATCGCCGGTCTTATGCTTGGCGGAGTCTTCATTGGTGTCTTGACGGGATATCCTCTGGCTATTGTCATCGGCTTTCTGGGCTTGCTATTTGGCTTCATGCGTTTCGGTTTCAACGTAGGTGAAGTTCTGTATCCCCGCGCCGTAAGCGGCGTGTTGATGAATTACCCTCTTCTAGCCGCTCCTTTATTTATATTTATGGGGTTAATGCTGGAGCGTTCTGGAATTGCAGAAAGGCTATATGATGCGCTGTACACGTGGCTGGGTGGCCTCCGTGGGGGCTTGGCCATTGTTACGGTATTGATTGGCACCATTATGGCCGCCTGCGTAGGTATAATCGCCGCTTCAATAACCATGCTTGCTGTGGTCGCCTTACCATCTATGGTTAGGCGGGGTTATGACAAGAGCTTGGCCAGTGGGTCGATTTGTGCCGGCGGCACGCTGGGCATTCTTATCCCTCCGAGCATTATGCTTGTTCTTTACGGCCCGATGGCCTCTCTCTCCGTGGGCAGGCTTTTCTTCGGCGCCTTCATCCCGGGCTTTATCTTGTCCGGGCTATATATTAGCTATATTGCGATTCGCAGTTTGCTGCAGCCAGATATGGCCCCGCCAGTGCCTCTGGAACAGAGGAAGGTTTCTTTCATGAAAAAATCGTGGATGCTGGCCACTTCCCTGTTACCGGCAGCATTCCTTGTCCTCTCCGTGCTGGGTACTATTTTCTTCGGTATTGCCCCTCCCACCGAAGCTGCCTCTATCGGTGGCCTAGCCTCGGTATTGCTGGTCGTTGCCTACCGCCGTTTCAACTGGCGCGTCCTGTATGAGGTCTCTTTGGAGACCCTCAGGCTTACCGGCTTTATCATCCTCATTGTATCCATGGCTTTTGCCTTCGTTGGTGTATTTATTGGCGCTGGCGGCGATAAAGTAGTAACTGAAGTGATACTAAGCACGCCGGGTGGCAGGTGGGGCGCATTTGCAGTCATAATGTTCATTTGCTTTATTCTGGGCATGTTCATCGACTGGATTGGCATCGTTTTCATCATGGTGCCCATAATAACTCCAATCGGATATGCCCTTGAATTTGACCCTATCTGGTTCGCCATCATGGTCTGCGTGAACCTCCAGATGTCATTTATGACGCCACCCTTCGCCATGGCTATTTTCATCGTCCGGGGAGCTGCTTCAAAAGAATTTGGCTTGACCATGGCGGAGGTAATTAAAGGGGTAATTCCTTTCGTTGTCCTGATTATGATATGTATTTTGCTTTGCGCCTTTTTCCCCAACCTCGTGCTCTGGCTACCCAACCAGATGATAAGATAGGCCAGATTGCCTTGCTAATCGCAGCATAGTTGTCATGCTTCTACCATAGCCACCGCCCGTACCCAACCGCCGCTTGCTTTTTCGATTTTCATCGGGAAAGCAAAGACAAGGAACCCATAAGGTTTAGAAATTTTATCAAGATTACAAAGCTTCTCCATATGGCAGTACTCCCTTTCCTGTCCCGCATAATGCGCCGCCCATAATTTGTCTTTCCTACCCTTCTTGAACTCCTCTACCAATACATCAAGCGATGCATCCCATCCCCACGCATCTGTACCCGTAACTTTAATTCCTTGCTCCACTAGCCACAAGGTAGCCTCTCGACTCATCCCTGGATGTATGTATTGATATTCTTCCCTCTCATAGTACCGACTGCAGTCTGTTCTTATTAACACGATGTCTCTCGGTTTTAACATATAATTTATCTTATTAAGTGCTTCAATGACATCACCTCGACTAATAACCTCTCCCTTTTTGCGGTGTGTAAAATCTAGTAAAACACCCTCCCCACAGCACCACTCAAGAGGAATTTGATCAATTGTCCGAGCCGGCTTTCCCTCCGATGTTGGACCATAGTGCCAAGGCGCATCCATGTGAGAGCCGGAGTGTGAACACAAAGTGATAGTCTCACTAGCAGCGTATTTTAATAGATTTTCTTCAGGTATATCCCAGCGTTTGCGAAACTCTTCCGCCCCTTGAATATGATTCATATAAACTATTTCAGGAGCCGTGCGGTATCTAAGGCCGTTTTTCAGGGGCAGGGTGAGATCAATTATCTGGAGTTTCTCTTTGCCCAATAGCTCACTAAGCATACAGAGTACCTCCAATCCTATCCGTTAAACACAAGTATGCTGGTACATTGTAACACTTGATAACAAAAAGCAAATAGTCCAATTGAATTACACAATCGTCTGTTTTGTTTGATTTGAGGAATACTTTCCCTTACCGAGTTTGAAATCTCATAATATTTGAGGGCCAATCACACTCGAATATCATCATATATAAGGCCTCGGATTGAAACGGCCGATTAGCAGTCCAGACAAGTCAAATTGATTATACGTGGTGGCTAGCTAAGTGGTATCATTTGTGGGAGTAGGTCATTAAAAAACCAAAAGGAGTTTGAAAATTGGTAAGAGAGAAAATTGCCTTAACCCATCACTACATAAAATTACCCGAAGTAACGTTGCATTACGTCTCTGCGGGTGAAGGTGACGCAGTCGTCTTATTGCATGGCTGGCCACAAACTTGGTATGAATGGCGCTATGTCATACCGCAACTAGCTAAGAATTACCACGTAATCGCTCCTGACCTACGCGGCTTAGGTGACTCTACAAGACCGCTGTTCGGCTATGACAAGAAAACGATAGCCAATGACATCTGGTTACTTTTAAATGAACGGCTATCCATAAAGAAGATATTCCTAGTAGGTCATGACTGGGGTGGACCAATAGCTTTCGCTCTCTCTGCAGCACATCCCAAGGAGGTAAGATACCTTACAATAGTAGATACAGTAATCCCTGGAGATGGAACTGATACCTTTGTAGGTAGTCGCTGGTATCACGCCTTCCATTGGATCCCAGACCTACCGGAATTCCTTACCCAAGGGAGAGAACGAGTCTATTTAGAGTATTTCTATCGTAACTGGGGCGCTCGACCAGACGCGCTCAGTGAAGATGCCATTTCAGAATATTTACGTACCTATAGCCAGCCTGGTGCTATGCGTGCGGGTTTCAACTATTATCGTACTTTACCTCAGGATATAGTAGATAATCAAATCGTGCTAGCTCGGCGCAAGCTGGAATTACCCGTCCTGTTTATAACAGGTGATAAAGGTCGCGCTCGCGGTGCTAAAGAAGCGCTTGACGCGGCTCGTCGAATAGCAATAGATGCACGATGCTATGAGATCGCTGATTGTGGGCACTATGTTCCAGAAGAAAAACCTGAAGAATTGTCACAGAAGCTGATCACTTTCTTTTCTGAAAATGTTGGTTAATTGCCTAATGTGTCGAATGGAAACAATGGCCTATTATTTTAAGCCTTCGTACGTACTACCTCAAAATTAGATGAAGCGTTCCTTTTTTCACAATTAAGATCCTTATGTTTTATCAGTGCGTTGAACAAGATAGTAAAGCCTTGTTTGCCAATTAAATGCTTTTTATCAAACTGGAAATCCTTGGTATGTATCATAGAATCAAAACGCCGAGTAGTGTAGAATTAACCACTGACGGTTAAAATCTTTTAAGTTGGGAAAGATATATTGATGTTTTCAAACTGGAGTGAAATCACAGATGTAGTTGTAATCGGCAGCGGGTTCGCCGGCCTTGCAGCTGCAATAGAGGCACGCAATGCTGGAGCTTCCGTAATTATTCTGGAAAAAATGAACGCTCCCGGTGGGAATTCGATCATCAGTGACGGAGGAATTGCTGCTGCGGGAACTGAAATGCAGAGTAAGTTAGGAATTAAAGACTCTCCTGAACTTATGTATAAGGACATGCTTAAAGCTGGTTTATCGATCAACTACCCCGAGCTTGTACGGCAGGTCACAGAAAAATCAAACGAAGTTTTGCAATGGTCTATCGACTATCTCGGCGTAGAATATATGGAAAGGTTGGATATATTTGGAGGACACTCAGTTCCCCGCTGCTATACTCCAGTTGGAGTATCTGGTTCAGCTATTATCAAAAGGCAACTAAAAAAGCTGGACGAGATGGGGATAAAAGTCAGGATGCGGGCATACTTCAAGACTTTTATCAGAGATTCTGGGGGTAAGATAATAGGCGTACTGGTACGCAATAATTTTAGTCATAAGCACGCCGAGAGCGGAGTTGATAAGCAAATTGGAATAAGAAAAGGCGTAGTACTTGCTACGGGTGGATTCGGAAGTGACGTAAACTTCCGTTCAACTCAAGATCCTCGCTTAACTAAAGAAATTGAGACTACAAATAAGCCTTTCGCGACAGCAGAGGCATTAAAAGAAGTACTAAAAATCAATGCGATGCCAGTTCAGCTTTCACACATTCAACTAGGTCCTTGGGGTACTCCCGATGAAAAAGGATACGGAGTCGGCGCTCGCTTCTCTGATTATATCGTATTCCCATATGGGATAGTTGTTGAACCAGATTCAGGTAAACGAATCGTAAACGAATTGGCAGACAGGAAAACCATATCAGATGCTGTTCTACGTATCGGCCATCCGTGTGTCGGTATTGCAGATGCAAAATCGGTCGAAACAACAGGCTGGGATATAAAGCCTTGCCTGAAGAAGGGTATCGTAAATCAATTTGACCAGCTTCAGGAATTAGCTTCATGCTACGGAATCCCTTCAGAAAATTTAAAAATTACGATTAAAAAATATAACGGCTATGTCAAAAATAAACTGGATGAGGAATTCGGGAAACAAATATTACCCGATGCGCTTCCTTTATCGACTTCTCCCTATTATGGCATTCGCACTTGGCCTAAAGTACACCATACAATGGGCGGTGTCCAGATCAATACTAGGGCGCAGGTTATAGATATCAATCAAAGACCGATCCCACGTCTGTATGCAGCCGGAGAAGTAACCGGAGGTATTCATGGAGCCTGCCGACTCGGTAGTTGTGCCGTTACCGAATGTCTTGTATTTGGCCGTATCTCAGGATATAACGCCGCTACCGAAACCGCGTCTGAGTTAATAAAATAGTACTCTGTTATCTAACTAAACAGAATCATGTTGACCGCTATGAGGAGGAGAGAATGCTGACCGAAGAACTAATTAAATACGACCGTGAGCACATACTGCACGGCATGACCGTGGTGGGCAAGACCCAGGGCTTGGTAATTGAAAGCGCGAATGGCATCGAGTTAATCGACACCGACGGCAAGAAACTGATGGACCTGAGTTCCCAGTTGATCAACGTAAATCTGGGCCACAACCGTCGCGATATAATAGAAGCCGCCAAAGAGCAGATGGATAAGCTAAACTACGCCGCCACACTACGCGGATTCTCTAACCTCCCCAGCATTGAACTGGCACTCAAGCTATCGACCATAACGCCGAAAGGCCTTGACAGGTTTATGTGGGCGCACACCGGGGCTGATACCATAGACTCTGCCTTTAGGATAGCCAACATGTATTGGAAGGCAAAAGGCTTAAGAAAATATAAAATCATCAGCCTATTCAGCAGCTATCATGGTACGACCCGCGGCGTTGCCAGAGCTACCAACCTAGCAAGGGGAGTTACAGAGGAAATGCCACCGACGCCCGGTCATATTCATATACCGAACTATTACTGTTACCGCTGCCCTTTTGGCAAGGACTATCCAACCTGTGGTGTCCAGTGCGCAAAGTTTCTCGAATATACAATCGTAAACGAAGGTGCTGACAGCGTGGCAGCCTTCATCGCAGAACCCGAGCAGGGTTCAATAGGTTTCATCGCACCGCCTCCTGAGTACTGGCCCATGGTGAGGGAGATATGTGATAAGTATAACGTGCTCCTCATCGACGACGAGGTGATGACGGGATTTACGCGAACCGGCAAGATGTTCGCCATTGAACACTGGGATGTTGTCCCCGATATGATGATCATGTCCAAGGGAATAGTAAATGGCTACCTACCCTTCGGAGCACTGGCGTTGACCGGAGACATCTTCGAGACGCTGTCCGGCAACCTACTGCCTATCGGCTCCACCGAGTCCGGCAATCCTGTGTGCTGCGCAATGGCTATGAAATGCATAGATGTATATGTTAACGAAAGAGTCTCCGAAAATGCTGCCAGAGTGGGTAATATTGCCAGAGAGCGGATGGAGAAGGAGTTCTTGGCGCTGCCCCACGTTGGAACGGTAGACGGGCTGGGACTTATGCTGGCTGTGGAAATCGTGACCGATAAGGAGAGTAAAGGGATACCTACTCCCGGACTTACGGATTTAATACAGAAGACGGGTTTCAAGCAGGGGGCCGTGCTGCGTGTTATTGGCAACAGGCTGGGGTATTCACCGCCGTGCACCATTACCGAGGAGCAGTCGGAACGGGGACTTGATGTGCTGTACTCCGTGCTTAAAGAATTGAAACCTGAGGACCTTAAACCTTAGGGCTGATGAGCACATGAAAAGTGCGAAGTAGCTTATCCTTTAAGCTGCTAATAGAACATCAGTCTATAATGCGCAGTTCTTAGAATCTTTCTCCTTTTTCAACCCAAAATTTGCCAATAATTCTTTTCAGCTTAAAATCTTTTCAGGCGTATAAACCTATATAATGGGCGATAATCAGTGGAATGGTGCAAAGCTAAAATAAACAAAAACAAAAAACCTAACAAATCCGGTATGTGCTATTAGGTAAACTAATATAGTAAGGGGAGCAACATCGCTCCCCTTTTTTTTATTATCTCTTTATCAGTTGTGAACTGCACATTTGCCCTGATTGTTTAGTCGGAAAATCTTGTGTTTTAGGAGAATCTACGAATCTTGTATAATTACAACGATCCGAAGCATGATCAGAAATGAAAATGATTAATAAGGGGTATAAAAATGGTAGCAAAGCAGTTTAAGGTGTTGCGGTTAGATAAGCCAGAGGTTATATTTCCAATGAAAGAGGAGTTGGAGGAACTAAATAAAGTAAATGCTGAGATAATTGAGGCTGGTTGGTCTACGGAGGACGATATAATAAAAATAGCCAAGGACGTTGACGTTATTATGACAGACGCCGCTAAGATGACACGTCGAGTAATAAAATCCTTGGGAAAATGTAGACTTATCGTTAGTTACGGAATTGGCTATGACCATATTGATGTGGATGCTGCAACAGATAATGGTATTCTCGTCGTCAATATTCCTGATTTTTGTCTTGAGGAAGTTTCAAACCACGCTATTGCCCTTCTTCTGATTTGTGCAAAAAAGTTAATCTTCATGAACGAAGGCACAAAAAGTGGACGTTGGACTGAATGCAAACAAGCCCAGGCACCCATGGGGTCAATTACTGGGCAGACTCTGGGTATAATAGGGTGTGGTAAAATTGGTCGACTGGTTGCTAAGAAAGCACAGTGCTTTGATCTGAAAGTACTGGGCCACGACCCATATATAAGTAAATCTAAAGCTATGGAATGCGGGATTACCCTGATTAGTTTACCAGATTTACTGAGTGAGGCGGACTATATTTCTATTCACACCCTTTGTAATCAGGAAACTCAGCATCTTATCGGAGAAAAAGAGTTGAGATTAATGAAATCCAACGCTTTTTTAATTAATACATCCCGCGGTTCAATTATTAATGAGGTAGCGCTCATCAAAGCTCTTGAAGAAAAACAGATTGCAGGAGCTGGGTTGGATGTTTTCGAACAGGAGCCAGTCGACCCAAATAATCCCTTGCTTAAGATGAGCAATGTTGTGATTACTCCACACTCCGCATATTACTCTGACAACGCTATAAGAAGGTTAAGAACAAGTGTTGGCAAAGAGGCAGCCCGTGTGCTTAGTGGGAAATGGCCCCAAAACGTGGTCAATAAAACAGTGAAACCTAAAGTCGTGTTAAATCAAATGAAACAACAGCGGTAGACATGTAAAAGCTTCCTTTCTAAAGTTGATTCATCACGATTGATCTTTATGAGTGGATTTGAGCGCACTTTTTATTATTTATGTCTGTCTTATCTAACCGCAGCCTCATGCAACAACCCTCAGTAATATTTAGAGAAATTATATTTTACCAATCAAGTATCCGCACTTCAAACGATAATACGCTATGACCACGCGAAACACGATACAAAGTTTGCTGTTTTAAAGGAATTTCTTTAATATCCGTCAGCTTATATGATGCTTTTGTAAATCACTATTGAGGCTTTACACAAAGAATGATAAAGTATGCGTGATTGAATGATAGTAAATGGAGGTAAGCAACATTATGAAAGTATTTGATGCCATTGTGGAGATATTGAAGCGTGAAGGAACGGAATTCCTTAGTTGTTTCCCGACCAATCCCATCATTGATGCTGCGGCAGCGGCTGATCTTAGACCTATTGTATGTCGGCAAGAAAGAGTTGGAGTCGGCATTGCCGATGGTTATAGCCGTGTCAATAACGGAAAACGCATCGGCGTCTTTGCCATGCAATATGGACCGGGCGCCGAAAACGCGTTTGCCGGGGTCGCCACCGCTTATTCCGATTCCTCTCCAATTCTTCTGCTGCCGTGGGGACACTCTACAGAATGGGATGGGCTTGCCCCTGTCTTTAGCGCAACACGCACTTATGCACCAATTACTAAGTGGCTGGAACGAGTTAACCTGCCCGGTCGAGTCCCAGAAATTATGCGGCGTGCTTATTCCCGCCTGCGTATTGGCCGACCTGGTCCGGTACTGCTTGAAACACCTCTTGATGTGGCTGTTCAAGAGGTCGGAGAGTTCACCTACCAGCCAGTCAAGGCTGCAATTTCAGCAGGTGATGCTCATGATGTGGACAGGGCTGCTCAGGTGCTGCTTTCTGCCCGCTGTCCTATTATACACGCCGGACAGGGGATCCTCTACGCTGAAGCATGGAACGAACTTAAAGAACTGGCTGAACTGCTGCAAATACCGGTGATGACGACTCTTGCTGGGAAGAGCGCTTTCCCGGAAGACCATCCTTTATCATTGGGCACAGGTTCTGTGGTGGTGACCGGACCGGTAGCTCATTTCCTTAAAAAATCAGATGTGGTACTTGGCATCGGGTGCAGCTTCTCTCAGCACTACATGTCAATTAAAATACCATCAGGTAAAACTATTATCCACGCCACCAACGACGAGGAAGATATCAACCAGTACTGTGTAACCGATTATCCAATTATTGGGGATGCCCGCCTAATCTTGCGCCAAATCATAGAAGCCGTAAAAGACCGTCAGGGCAAAGCGAGCCAACCTGATCGAGGTAATACAGCCCAGGATATAAAGCAGGTGAAAGATAATTGGCTTGGAACTTGGATACCGAAGCTTACCTCGGATGAAATACCTATTAATCCCTACCGTATCGTATGGGAATTAAGCAAAACGGTGGACTCAGAAACGGCGATCATTACTCACGACGCCGGTAGCCCGCGCAATCAGCTGGTTCCCTTTTACCAAGCACTAGAACCTCGAAGCTATATTGGCTGGGGCAAATCTCATTCCTTGGGTACCGGGTTGGGACTTATCATGGGAGCCAAGCTCGCCTGCCCAGAAAAAATAGCTATCAATATTATGGGTGATGCCGCCTTTGGCATGGTGGGCACAGACTTTGAAACGGCGGTGCGTAACCGAATACCAATCATCACCATGGTGTTTAAAAACTCAACAATGGCCTCTGAAATTGAAGATATGCCTGTGGCTCACGAGCGTTATGGTTGCCGAGACCTGACTGGCAGCTATGCAGAGATGGGATGCGCCATGGGTGGTTATTCACAGCGGGTGGAGAGGCCGGATGAGATTGTGCCTGCTATTAAGCACGCCATTAGGGTCACTGAGGAGGAGAAGCTCCCAGCATTACTGGAGTTCATATCCAGTATGGAGGGTACCTATTCTGTGCTATAAACAATAGTCTGTCCTGTGCAACTAGAGGAAGATATTACTATTATAGCAAAAGATTCTGCATTGCATTTTCTAAAGTAGAGTGTTTAAAGCTGTATCCGCTAGCTAAAAGCTTCCCTGGGATTACCCTCTGCCCATTAACAAAGACTGTCGCAAATTCACCGGTTATGAGCCGTAGCAAAAATTCTGGCACAGGTGGTATCAGAACTCGTTTGCCTGTGAGCCGCGATAAGGTCGCCATCAATTTGTGGTTTTGTACTGGTTCCGGAGCAGTCACGTTTACTGGACCAGAAATAGCCTCATTATTTAATAAGAAAAGAAACGCTCCAGCAACATCCGCTTGATGCACCCAAGAAATCCATTGCTCTCCGCTGCCCCACCTGCTAACGAGATGTAATTTAGCGAGAGATAGTAATCTGGGTAGTACGCCACCGCCGGGATCGAGCAAATGGCCTAGACGACAGATTACCACCCTTATGCCATTCATGGCTGCTTTCACCGCCTCTTGTTCCCATTGTGCAGCAACATTTGCCAGGAAATCATCACCCTGTGCAGCGTTTTCATCGAGGATCTCGTCTTTGTGGAAACCATAGTAACCTACACCGGATACGCTTAATAAGTGCTTCACATTGCCTCTTCTGCTTCGTAATGCGTCTACCATGTTTCTCGTCGCCATAATACGACTGTCAGCTATCTCCTGCTGTACCTTCGCAGTCCAGCGCCGGAAGATAGACACGCCAGCCAGGTTAATCAATACATCGTATTCTAAAAGAAGCTCCTGCCAAGGTCCAGGCTTTAAAACGTCAGCACGGATAACGGGAATATCGCCAGACAACGACGTCCCTTTTTTGCCTCTGCGAGATAACACCGTTACCCGATAGCCGCGGGCGTTCAAAGTGGGTACTATCACCCTGCCGATAAAACCCGTGCCACCGATAACAAGGATATTTATATTTTTCATTGTCAGGATTATACTATGATAACAGCTTTGAAGGTAATATCCCCTCGCTAAAATCAAAATGAGTTCATCAATGCAAGCTAAGAGTAGACTCGCTAGCCTGATGACTATTTCGATGACACTGTGCAATGTCCTCTATATCTCATATGCGGTTCCAGCTAAATATCTGCGTGCAGTGCTGCCAGAATTTATAAGGTTGGCGACTTTGGATGAAGATATAGCCCTTCTTTCCATCGTGGTTCTCCAAAGCACAAAAGTACATTTAAGCTCATTACCCTTTGCCCGCTTCAATTACAACCAGCTCAATATAAGAACCTACATCATAGATCCCGTTACAGCCAACAGCGGCGTCTACTTCTTGCAGAGCGGGGTAACGTCACGCTTCATCTCGCTGGTAACGCGCACGGTCGGAATCCCGTGGCAACGCATCAATCTTGACGTCCAGGTGAGACCTGGGGGTGACAATCTGCGTTCTTACAACGCCGTGGGCTACTGGGAAGGGAACTGTACCATCACAGCGATAGAGAGAACGACACCATCGAGGAAACCAGCGTTATTTGCAGATATGAAGTCGGCGGTTGACTATATAGTCCGGCCCCTCATTGGCTTCTATAGAGATCATGAACATGTTGGGCGGTTCAGTATATGGCATCAGGATATTATGCCACAGGTATGGCAGTTGCAGCAGGCTGATATTCCTGTACTGGGCGAATCAGGTATTATTGAAGACGTTGCAGAACCGCACAGTGTTTTCTTCTTAGAACACGCTGATTTTTCCATCTATATGCCTCCAGCGTTTATTAAAAGATAAAAGGGGGTGAATCAGAATGTGGTTTATTGCCGGAATTCTGGGAGGGCTTATCGCCGGCATATTTATGGCAATCGCCTCTCAGCTCGGTCACTGGCTCGGCATCGTTAAATCTCATCTCATCGTCATCGACGGCACTTTTGCCCTGCGAATGCTCAAACGCGATGGTGGTACCGCAATTATATACGCACTCGGGACCATGATACACCTGGTCACCAGTATTGTGTTCGGGGTAGTCTATGTTACTATCACCAGAGTAGCCGGATTTGCTCCCAATCTGCCTGTGGCGATTGTTGTCTATGTGTTGATACTCTGGCTGGCAATGCTGGCCATAGCCCTCCCTATAGCCGGACAGGGATTCATGGGCGACAAGATACGCCGCTCTGTGTGGCTGGAGCAGTTAGTCTTGCACATCATTTTCGGCATCGGTTTCTGGTGGGCTTTGGGGCTGGGAATTATCTAACCCGTATTTCAGGGCATAGCGTTCGGCGTCAAACTTGCGTCGTAAACCGTTCGCGCTCATATACCGCACATTACCGAAAATCGGGTGGTTTGCCCATGGCCTGTCGTGTTTGCCAAAGCACCAGGCAACTCCCGTAAATCCATTCGGGTCTCTTCCATCAAGCTCATATTTGTTGTTGAGGTAGAGTGCTCGCCTGTCCGCTTCTTCCGGCCTCGCTGACCATTCAAGTATCTTCTTGCCCCAGTACATCCTCATATACCCATGCATTTTGCCGGTTACTGCCATCTCCTTTTGCGCTGCGTTCCAATAGGAATCATGCGTTTTTGCCCTTTCCAGTTCCTCTAGGGAATACTCAAATGCTCTGTAATCATGTCTATGTTCGGATAATGTGCGTTTCGCCCACTCCGGAAGCCCATCAAAAGAGTCGTATCTCGGATTGTAATGGACGAAATTCATGCTGAGCTCTCTTCTTACCAACAACTCTTCAAGGAATGCATCGATACTAGGACTGCCGGTTTTGATGATTTTGAGCGCGATATATAAAGGTGATATCTGCCCGAAGTGGAGATAGGGACTCAAGTTGGAGAGATTATCGGCGTTCGGGTCATTTCTTGAAGATACATAGCTGTCCAGCTTCCTATTTATGAAATCCTCCAGTTGTACTTTCGCTTCTCTGATACCACCGCGAAAGCCGTGTACTGGTTTAACGCTCCGGTCTATTGTAAGTCCCGATATCGCCCCGGAAGAATCTGTAATATCGTAGCTATCAAATAGAGACCGCGAAGAATCAATGAGAGCATCCCGTTCTTCCATTGGTTTTAAATATATCGGCAGTATCCTGTGGAGTTTACGTCGGAGAGTGGCGGCAGAGTATTCCTCTTTTTCTGATGCCGCTTCAACGGGAACGACAACATCGCTTTCGACCTGTAGCAAAGGACACTCAATGTGTTCGGCAGCATACTGGCGCCACTGTTTCTGGATCCTCAGATACCCGCGGTCGCAGACAGCGATTGACGCCCTTCTCGCCAACTCAACAGCACCACGCTCCGGGGAATCGTGCCGAACAACCATCGCAATGCCCCTGTCTTTGAGAGATAGACGGACCTCTTTCAGGCCTTGAAGCATGAAAGAGTAATGGCGTTCATTGGCCTCCGGATAGGTATCTGTAAGCCCGAAATACACGACGAGCGGTTCCTTGCGTTCATTTGCCTGCATGACAGCATACTCCAATGCATGGTTACATTCCGTTCTCTGTGAGGCCTGCATCCAGTACAGAACGTAGTCTCGTTTTCGAGGGCTATGCCTGTTAAGTGCTTTAATTCTCTCTTCTTGAATCATTCGAATTCACTGCTTATTCTATTCATTTGTCGAATATACTGTTACTTGGATATCTATTATATTTGCTTCTATCAATATGCGGAATACTCGGGCTCCAACTACAATCACTTAGTTCATCCATATACTTATTTAATGCGAATCACATTACCGCGAATCTCGATGAAGCCTTCATCGTGGAGTTGTGTAAGTAGTTGTCTCACATGCTCTCTCTTTAGGCTCAATGTATGAGCAAGCTCGTGCTGGGTAATCGATTCGCGCAAAAGTAAAAGTCGGATAATATTCCCTCGTTTTTCACGATTAGATCCCTTAAAAGTGCTTTGTGCGCGGTGCATGGTACTCGTGATTTGCTTGCACTGACGTTTTATCATAGCTCCGTAGTCAAACAGCGCGTAGTACCACTCTTTTATGTTTGTTCGATCAAGTGTTATTTCGACAAGTGGGAGAATATCGCGGTCCGTGGTATTCTCTCTCTCCTTGAAAAAGAAATAAGTAAAGACGGCGCGGATATTCGTCTCAATAAATACCGTGGGTTTATTGAATGCAAAAGCAGCCACTGCTGAAGCCGTGTAAGGACCGACGCCTGGTAGTTTTCGTAATACATCCAGATTAGATGGCAGGTGACCATCAAACTGAGTTACCACCTTGCGGGCAGTTTGCTGCAGCGCGAGGGCACGACGATTGTATCCCAGGCCTTGCCAGACCTGAAGCACATCTCGCAAGGGAGCTTGTGCTAACGTGAAGAAATCCGGGAAGTGTGAAATGAAGTCGATATACTTACTCACGACACGAGATGTCTGGGTTTGCTGGAGCATAACTTCCGATACCACAATATGGTAAGGATCGCTCGTTTCCCGCCAGGGAAACCGACGTCCATACTCGCGGTAGTAGCGCCAGATACTACTTTGAAATAGAGAAACAACCTCAGGTGCTGCTTTCTGGTGTTGAAACAACGTATGGACGTCTCTCATCTTCAGTCTACCTACTTTTACCTGCACCTTGATTGTTGTACAATACCCTTTATTACTATATTAAATCATCTACTAACTGGGCGGAGCAACACAATAGAGTTCTCGTAGAAAGCGGGTGATGTGGCGATGTCAGTAGAATTTCTCGTTCATTTTGTGCTGTGGCTACTGGGTTTCTTTTTCCTTCTCCGCATACCTAGCTGTAAGAATATTCAATTGAGAAATGCTACACGTCCCGCTGTATCAATTATCGTTCCTGCACGGAATGAAGAAGCAAATATCCCGATACTGTTAAGATCTTTGCAGAGTCAGATAAAGGCGGGGGATGAAATACTCGTTCTAGACGACCACTCTGAAGATAAAACCGCTACCGCAGCGGAAAAAGAAGGTGCCAGAGTTATTAATTCAAAGCAAATTCCTCCCGGGTGGACCGGCAAGACATGGGCGTGTCACCAGGGTGCTCTGGCAGCAACCGGCAAAGTTCTTATCTTTCTGGATGCCGATACGACAATCGAAGATGGCGGACTCGACCGTATTATCAGCAGCTATGGCGAGATTGATGGCGTGATGTCAATCCAACCCTATCACAGAATGTATAAGTTATATGAACAGTTGTCCGCCTTCTTCAACCTTATTCTGATGGCTGCTATGGGTCCATTTACCATCCTGGGCCGAATGGTCAAGCCCATTGGCCTGTTCGGACCGGTTATGGTAATAGAGAAAAAGCTATATTCAGAAAGCGGCGCCTTCGAGAAGGTCAAGGGAGAAATACTGGAGGATTTGGCTTTCGGCAGCGAGTTCAAAAAACGAGGCGTTGCACTCCACTGTTATGGAGGCAGAGGGACTGTTGCTTTTCGTATGTACCCGGGCGGCGTAAACCAGCTGATAACGGGCTGGAGTAAGGGTTTCGCCATGGGTGCTGCCAAGACCTCGATCCCAGTTCTTATCATGATAATCGCCTGGATAACCGGAGCGATTGGCACGACGAGGCATCTCATTCAGGGCGCACTCATAACGGATACGTCACTTACCCTATTCTGGGGGCTCCTCTACATCGCCTTTGCGGTACAAATATACTGGATGCTCTACAGAATAGGCGACTTCAAACCGTACACAACGTTACTATTCCCGATTCCCCTTTTCTTTTTTATGGTAGTATTTACGTATTCTTTTTTTATCGTTTTTATCCGTAGAAATGTGAGCTGGAAAGGAAGAACGATAGAAGTAAAAAGAAGGGATAAGAATGCTGGTACATCTACCAACAGCCATCACCATAACGATTGACGTTATAGCCTGGTTTATAATCCACATGAGTGTGTCGTACATAATGTCGCGCCAGCCATTAGCTTCTTTCAATAGCAATTCCTGGCTTTACAGGAAACGCGATTGGGAAAAGAACGGAAGATTCTACGAAAAATTGTTTAGATTAAAATCCTGGAAGAGAAGATTACCCGATGGGGCAGCAATATTCAAGAATGGTTTCGAAAAAAAGCGCTTGAAGGAAACCAGCAAGCATTATCTTGATTCATTTATCAGAGAGACCTGTCGGGCTGAACTCACCCATTGGATAGTATTTCTATTCGGACCGCTGTTTCTTATATGGAATCTATGGTGGGTTGGTATAGTTATGATAGTCTACGCAACAATAGCTAACATCCCGTGTGCTATTACTCAGCGATATAACAGGATCCGGCTTCAGCGAATAGCCAGGTAACACCCATTAATAGTACAAAATCGCCTAGATTTGGGACCTTACAAAAAGGTTTCAGTCCAGCGGAAAGAAGTTTAATTGTCTGGATTTTCTGCTCAATACCATTAGAGCTTATTAAGACGGGAAAGATAAAACCGGTTATAGATAAACGCTATCCGCTGGAGCAAATCGTCGAAGCCCACAGGTATGTTGAAAAGGGACACAAGAAGGGACATGTAGTCATAACTGTGGAACACAATAATGCCTGACAAATAAGGAGTGAAATTTATGAAAAGCAGGAATCCGGCATAATATCTGTACTTGGAACAAGCAGGCCGATTGCGCAAGCTGTAGCATTCAGGGACAACTTCACTGCAAATGGGACAAGAAGATACTGTGGTACATATTCACTCTCATGACCCGCCTTTCGGCACCATCCCGAACTTGAAGTTTGCCAATGCCTTGGTGGAGGCTCCTTTTGATACCACCCGGGCCGTAGCCAACATGGTTTACAATGGCACCCTGGACAGATACAAGAAAATTAAGTTAATTCTTTCTCACGCCGGGGGAACTCTGCCGTTCCTGGCTTGGAGAGTGGCGCTAATAGAGTACCAGCAAACGCAGAAAAGCCTGAAGTTCCAGGCTCTCTATGATTTTCTCATGACCAAGAGGGGACCATTGGCAGGTCTGAAAGCCCTTAGCCGCTTATACTATGATACCGCTGTTGCGGCTAACCCCATGGCGCTCCGTTCATTACAGGAGCTGGTTGATACTTCGCATATCTTATTCGGTACAGATTATGTGTGGGGGCAGAGTTGGCTTACGCCAATATTCATAAAGGCTCTGAGTGAGTATGACGGATTTAATGAGCAGGACCTGTTAGCTATAGAATGGGGGAAGGCGAGCCGTCTTTTTTCATAAATAATACCGAAAACCAGCGTGGGAGTTGATTAATGAATACCTCTAGGAAGCTAGCAATTGTAGAAGGATACTCACTTTGATGCCTGAAAGTATGAAGAAGCGATAATCAAAATGGCGTCTGACTTCATCAACTCACTCCCGTAGAGTGAACAGATAATAGGTGGATATGGTTAGTAACGAAATAAAGCGAAAACTCCCTGGATATGTCGCCTTAGGCGTGCTTATATCGGTGACCACCTTCTGGACCTACTGGGGTGCAGGCGAGGCATACTACGAGGGTTGGTGGGGAGCCTGGTATAACCGAGTGATCTATCTGATACCGGCAGCGGTGCTTTTGACGTTTACCTTAGTGGGTATCAGATGGCCTCGGAGGGGAGGCTGGACGATAATCATTGTAGGCGGAGGTATCTTCGTCGGGTGGTTGGTAATATCAGAGTTCAATATTGTGAACCTACTGAAAGCTTTATTGCTAGGCGGGTTGGCGGCGCTGGTCGGTGTGCTATTTCTGCTGGAAGCCCGACGCCAGACACGACTGCATTCAGAAGGTTGGACAATACATAGAAATTGGTTTCGTCGCAATATAACATATCTGCTCGCTATAGGATTGCCGCTATCGGTTACTATCGCCCTCTCTGTCTATTGGCTGCCCATTGTTCTTGGTCGTGTAGATAACGGCAACCGAGACACGAAGTTGATAAAAGGCAATGAAGTGGCTTTGGTGTGGGCACCAGCTGGGCCTGGCTGGTACGAGCATCATTACTCATGGAACGATATTGCCTTTTATGGTGTGCCACCAGTTGGAATTGGTGAAAAGCCAAGTTATGAAGATAGAGATGCTACAATAGCAGATATGAATACGACCGGCCTCTGTGTATATTTGAGTGAAGACGGACTCACAATAAGGAATGAGCCGCAGTACATATGGCGTATGCCAACTGTTGATGAGATCGTTCGCTCGCTGGTCCGACACAATGAAAATGCTGGATGTACTTGGGACGGAGAGTCGATGAAGGCTATTTGCCAAGTTTTACCTGACAAAGAGACTCCACTATGGGCGCCTGACTGGGCACCTATCTATTACTGGGCGATTGACGAATACGATGAGCATAAGGCCTACTTTGTTAGTTACAATGGTAGAATTAACTACCAGCCGAAGTCCTGGGGAAACCAGCGGCATGGTTATCGCTTCGTACGTGAGCCTTGAAGGTTATTTATATATTGAGTAGTTTAAGAAGATTGGCATATGTTGATTGAGCAAAAATCGTGAAATGATTAAAACAAAAACATATGAGAACTTCAGCTTCAAATTGATAGAGGAATCTAGTGTTCTCAACGTTAACCTGACCATAAAGATTATGGTTAAGCATATTTTGAGAAAAACCAACAGCTAGAGAATTATCTATGAAGAAACTGATAGTAGTGGCATTTAATGTGGTGGTACTCTTAGTCTTGGGATTAACGGTCGGCTGTGGATTTGTGCCAACAGGTTCTGGTGATCTCGAGACTAAAGAGTATGCCTTTAGCGATTTCAACCAAGTTGAAATCAGGGGCACCTTTGAGTTTGAGATTAATCAGGCCAGCGCATACAGTATCAGCATTACTGCAGATGACGACATTATTGAAAAAATATGTGTTACCAAGGCGGGTGATACTCTAAAGATAGACCTTGAAACATTTCCCAGACTCGGTTCGATAGCTCTAAAGACTGTTATTACTATGCCTCAGCTTCTCGGATTGGATGTCTCTGGAGCGGCCCGTGGTACTATTTATGGCTTCAACTCTGACGATGATGTGGATATCACGTCATCTGGAGCCAGCAAGGTTAAAGGTAACATCATTGCCGGTGATGTTGACCTTCATGTAATCGGAGCAAGCATTATTCAGTTAGAAGGTTCGGCCAAAGACATGGTCGCCGAAGCAGTTGGCGCCAGCTATTTACGTCTAGGTGACTTCACAGTTAATAATGCCAGTATAACCCTTATGGGTGTCAGCACTGGTACGGTAAACGTGAGCGGTCGTCTAGATGCAGACCTGCAGGGTGTCACAAAACTCACATACATTGGCGAGCCTGTAATGGGTATTGTTAAAAAATCTGCTGTATCTGTACTGAGAAAAAAATAAGAAGAATTTGGTAATTCGATGGAGTAGGTTATCTAAGGAGTTTGGGAGGGTCTTTGTCAGGAGTACATGTGTGTTAAGAAAAATACTTGTAAAGATATTTGTCCCACTGTTAACACTACTCCTGGTCATAGCTATTATGTTGTTTCTCTTCTATCATCGAGATAGGGTATCTGAACTCGAAAACTTAGGCTATCTGGGATCCTTCCTTATTGGTATAGTTTCCACTGCCACGATATTTATACCTATGCCCAGTATCTTACTACTCTTTGCTCTTGGTGCTGCTTTAAACCCTATTCTAGTGGGTTTATTAAGTGGCATAGGAGGAACCATAGGTGAGCTAACTGGTTATATAGCAGGCAGTAGTGGCCGTGGGATTGCCCAAGACAACAAGTGGTTCAATAGGGCAGAGAGGTGGATGAAGAGATGGGGGGCACTGACTATCTTTGTTTTCGCATTGGTTCCTGTTCTCCCCATTGATATAGCCGGTATAGTGGCTGGTGTTCTACGCTTCCCCATATGGAAATTCTTAGTAACATGTTTCCTTGGCAAGACCTTGGAGTATATAGCAATAGCATTACTTGGTGCATGGGGATGGGGAGCTATGCTGAGTTTCATAGGTTAGTTGTTTCCATTTAGCTGTTAAAGCACTTCTATTTTGTGTTAATTGTTTTCATTTCACCTTTCTTGATATTATCTATCCCTAATCTACTATCTAGTAATACGTAATAGGCATCCCCTTAGGGAGTTGATGCAATATAATTAGTAAGGGCAAAATTCCCAATGTTTGTTCGAAGGTAACAAAAAAGTATTTTGTTAACTCAATTGTACAAAAGTCTGAATTGTTCAGCCGTTGCTAAGTCTATTGGCTTTCCGACAACATGCGAACATCCATCGGTATACCTTTTTTTTCATCGCGAATCAATGAAATGGCACCCATAGGGTATTGTGTGGTGCATACCCCACATCCGAGACATTTTACCCAGTCTATTGTTGCTTTGCCCCTGTTGATTGAAATCGCACTAAAAGGGCAGGCTTCTGCACACGTTTCACAGGCAGTACACAATTCTTCATTAATCTGGGAAACGTAACCGGATGATGCCATTATCGATGAATCATATTTCACCATGGCTTCAATTCCGGCACAGCAACACTTGCAGCAATTGCAAATAGCTACAAATCTATCTAGAAGAACATCCTTAAACCAAGCCGAATGAATATGGCCACGCCTGTGTTCTTCCTCCAGAATTGTCAAAGCCTCCTCTTTATCTATCAAGCGCGATGTCTTTGGGCTGTGCTCAAGTTTGAAATTAACGATTGGTTGCCCGGTCATCAAGCACACCTGGGTCGGCTAACAAGGATTCTCCCTGAAACTCCGGCAAGGACACTCACATAAAATGATATCCGGCGAACCATCTAGTACCAGCTTCCGGGCTGTCGGATAAGGTATAATTTGTTCTAAATCTATCAGGGGAATTTCCTTGTTCAGTGTTATTATTGCCTTGGCCAGATCATGAGTTAGTACCTTCCCGTGATAATGGTCAGCCATCCATTCCACAATTCCTCTCTTAAAAAGAGGCGCAAAATAATGAATACATAGGTGAATATAATGGCCAGGCCAGCGAAGGTAAACATATCCATGTAACGATTTAAGATTTAAAGATCGCAACCAACCACTTTCTCGAAGAAATCGTTTTGTAGAGGAACGTAATAATACTGATCTCTCACCAATAATATACACAAAAAAGAAAGTCAATAGGATAAAACCGAGAATTCCTCCGAGTACTATCCATAACATCTTAATACTTCCGCGTTTTGAATTTGGTTAAGTTCTAATCAAGGAAGGTTTTTAACTAATCTTTTCGCTAAGGCAATTATCGTGAGAATCGGAGGCAATCCTGGAGCCATCGGTAGAACACTGGCGTCACATATAAAAAGATTGTCGATGTTCGTTTGGAGGTCTTCATCAACGACTTTTCCGATTGCCGCCGTACCGCCTGGGTGGGCGCCTTCCACTTTGGACACCATAGTTTTTCTTACTCCCACCTTCTTCAATATTTCTGTTGCTATCCTAGATCCCTCGCGCAATTTCTCCCAGTCCTTATCTGTAGCAGACTTAGATACGGTTCCATCCGGATAGACTTGTCCTGTCGGCTCGTCACGTGTTTTTGTCATTATTCCTATTACCTGATTATCGCGTATATTTAGTCCACTTAGGCCGAACTCCATGAACTTAACCAGCCTGGGATGATTAACGTAAGGAGACAATATAAATCCATTGCTTTTATAGAAATCGTGATTAACCAAGGCCATCGAAGGTTCATGAATTTGATTTAAACCTTCTGTAATACCATATGTATTAACTAAAAGATCCATGAAGAGGTCAGTGCCGGCATTGTCTATGCCCGAATTTAACAAGATTTGTGGCGTTCCCAGACCGCCAGCGGCCAGTATGACTACGTCAGACTGGAGTTCAACTTCACCAGATGAACCAGCAGCGCGTATTCCCTTTGCTCTTCCATTTTCTACGATGACACTGAGACATCTCAGGCCATAAAATATCTGAGCACCCCTCTCCTCTGCATCTTCTAGATAGTTCAATGCCGTCCACTTGGCGTCTTTATTGCATCCAAGAACGCACTGACCGCACTTTCGGCATTTCTTTGGATCGATGAACTTGGACATAGGCTCCATGCTATAACCAAGTTCTTTTGAAGCTCGCATGATTTCCCGCGAGCCGTTAGATAAAAGCCTTTCGGCAATTGGGGCGATATGAAGTTCCGATTCAGCTTCAGCAAACTCCGTCTTTAAGTCAATCCCCAGGTCATTTAGTTCTTGCTCTAAACAGCGAACCCCGTTACCACAGGAAACAACAGTGGAACCTCCCGCCATGTGAGCCCCCCACAGGATTACCCCTTCTCTAGACTGCCTCGGTGTGCGGGTTAACTTACTCTTGGCATCATAATATCTAGTAGCGTCTCTAAAGGTGCCAACGTTTTTTTCTCTTTCTCC
>Ga0209536_100003879_pt1 | contig 23792 bp, 25 predicted proteins | sample DeeMarSeWOR28_12_FD_187461 | JGI IMG/M metagenome (GOLD analysis project Ga0209536, IMG submission 187461) | Marine sediment microbial communities from White Oak River estuary, North Carolina - WOR-2-8_12 (SPAdes) (version 2) | ecosystem: Environmental > Aquatic > Marine > Intertidal zone >...
ATATTTCACGTTCTAATCTCTCGAGTAGGTCTTCACCATTTGCGAAAGGCGGCTTATTAGCGCCGGGCTAATTTGGTGCGAGTTCAACCGCCAGGTCCAGTTGCCGTCTTGCGTGGCGGGGCGATTCATTCTGGCACACGATCCGAGCCCTAAAATATCCTGCATGGGCAAAATTACCGTATTGGCTACAGACATCATAATCAGACGAATCATTCCCCAGTGAAGCTGTTCGAGAGGGGCTTTATTTCCAAGATACTGAAAGAGACGTGTTTTCGTTTCAGACGTCGCTTCTGTTTCAAACCAGCCATGGATCGTATTGGTTCGATTGGACTACGCAGGACGAGATCGAATGGAAGGAAAACTTCCGGATCTGGATGGCTTTCCTCGACGAGTACAAGAACCGAGGGGGTAAGGTCTGCACCGGCTCAGACTCGGGTTTCATATACAAGCTCTACGGATTCGGTTACATCCGCGAATTGGAGCTGTTGCAGGAGGCCGGATTCCATCCGCTGGAAGTCATTCGGTCAGCCACGCTATGCGGGGCAGAGACGCTCCATCAGCCAAAGGGAGAGCCGATCCAGTTTGGGCTGATCAAACCTGGTTTGCTGGCAGACCTGGTGGTGGTGGAGGAGAATCCGATCCACAATCTCAAGGTTCTCTACGGCACCGGCGCGGAAAAGCTGAACGAAGATGGCAATCCAAGGCGTGTCGGCGGAATCAAGTATACCGTTAAGGATGGAATCGTGTATGATGCAAAGCGGTTGCTGGCGGATGTGGCGCGTATGGTAGAACAGGCCAAAGGCAGTGCTGTGACTGGATCAGGTCCGAGCCAGGCAACGTCTAATCAGCGAGGTGGAGATGGCAAACAGTAAGATTGCCCTAGTGGCACTCGGCGTGGTGGCCTTTGCGGCGACAGTCCCAGCCGCGGCCGTAGCTCAAGAATCCGACATCGTGGTTGATGCTGCCCTGGCGCGTGCGATTGAAGACCGTGCGCCCGTGGACACGGGCTCTTCCTTCCCGGCTGACATCGGCAGAGTCTGGCTGTGGACCAAGGTGTCCGGCGCAGCGGGGCAAACGGTGACCCACGTTTGGTCGCACGGCGACAACGAATGGGTGGTGACCCTGGAGATTGGAGCGGACACGTGGCGCACGTGGAGCAACAAGACGATCCCCCCGGAGTGGACCGGTGAGTGGCAGGTGGAGGTGCGGGACCAGCTCGGAAACGTCCTGAGAACGCTGCGCTTCACGATCGGATAACGGGGAGGCGTCCGCTCCCGCTCTCCCTGCTCCCCTCTTGGGCTCTGGGGAGCAGGGAGAGGTCGGTGTCAATCAACCAGCGAAGCCCAGAAGACCTCCGGCAGCTGCGATTACCAGCTTGACCAGCAACCACAGGCCGCCGACTATCAGCAGCGGTCCGCCCATACCCTTCGCTTTGCTCAGGATCTTGTTGCCGACCGCGACCAGCACCATGTGCCAGGTCCCAAACAGAGTTATCTGATTGGCAAACCGGTACAAGAACGGGCTGGCTTCCTCGCTGAACAAGAACCCCAACGAGAGCTGGGGATTGGTGATTCCAGCGAACACCATCAGAATCACCATCAATAGCATCCCGGCAAGGGACACGAGATTCGCATGGGCCAGGATCGCAAACTCGGTTTTGAATTTGATGGGCTCCGGGCCGGTGGCCCCGAAGATCAGCATCAAGATGGCGGAGACGACTACAAGGACGACCAGCCCGGCCACGGTGCCGCCTCCGAAGATTAGGGCGCGGTTTCTCGGACTCGCAGCTCCGTCGACCTGCTCCTGGACTTGTTCGTCCGTTAGTTGACCCCGCTCGCGGAATGCTTCGACCCGGTCTCGTGTCTGCTCCCGCAGCACATCGCCGGGGGTTCCGAACGCGAACACCCCGGTTACGACCACGAGCAGGATTATAGGCAGCAGTGCCCGGGGTCGAGCAGCGAGCTCGGTGAATACCTGTACCGGCTCATCGAATACTCGCAACGCGAGCCACACGGCACTCTTGGCTTGTCCTTCAGTACCAGTTGCCTCAGTCACGATCGTCCTCCCGTTGTTCAAGAGCTGTGAAAATGGAAGCCCGGCAAGCTCCCGCCTCTAGCATGCGGGGTTTCCAGCATAGGGCCCAGATCTGGACCGGCTCACGATCCTTATTTGAGTCACGACCCACGTTGGGGTGCCGCCCTCTCGAGCTACCGCAACGTAACGCTCGCCGCCGGAGCTTACCGCACCTATCGCTTGTGGCTGGAGATCGACTACGACGTCGAGGCACCCGTTCGGGGGGCGGACCTCCGCCTGCAGTCTGCGGAGTGGACGGCCTTCGAGAGAGTTGTAGACCACGTATCCAGCGAGGACCTGCGGCTGGCTCCGCGCGGCTACAGTCACCTCCTCGGGAGGACCCAGCAGTGCCAGCTCGCCCGCGGCCCTCCGCTCATTCATCCCAACCCGCAGTCCCCGCCAGCTGCGGTTTGCGATTCCCAGGGTGATGGCATAGATGTGTCCGCTCACCGCATCGACTGTCAAATCGGACCCGTACGAGTAGCGAAACAGGCGCGAATCGTCTGGGTTCTGCTTGGGTGGCTTCGTCCCCAGCGCGGAGAAAGCCAGCGTAATCGGCGTGTTGGGATTGAGCGGCAGCGGTCTCGCGTCGGCATCGGCCACGCTGGGCGGGTTCAATCCCGGCGTGAAACGGGGCCCCGAAGTGAGCAGCAGGACCGCGGTCAGGACCACGATCAGCAAACCACCTCCGGCGAAGTAACGTCGGTATGTCGCCCTACGCCACAGTCGCCCGAGCGGTGCTTCGACTGTCGTGGGCTGCTTGGGAGGAGTGGTAACCGCGAGCGGGTGTGGCGCCGCCGCGCGCAGTGGTCCACGGGTCGGACGTGTGGTCCGCGCTGGCGGTTCCGCTGGCACCGCCGGGTGGCGCTTCGAGGGCTGCTGCTGCGCGCGCGCAAGCTCCTGCATCAAGCTCTTGCCATTGCCACTCTTTTCCCGTGCACAGGCCGGACAACCCCTGGGGTTCTCGTCGTTGTACGGGATTCTGTGCTTGGGGCAGCGAACGAGAGCCATTTCCCCGTCTGCCTATGTCCGCGGCAGCGTGACGCCCCGCTGAGCCTGGTACTTCCCCTTCTTGTCGGCGTACGAGATCTCGCAGATATCGTCCGAATCGGCTTCGAAGAACAGCACCTGGGCGATTCCTTCGTTGGCGTAGATCTTGGCCGGCAGCGGGGTCGTGTTCGAGATTTCCAACGTGACGTGTCCCTCCCACTCGGGTTCAAACGGCGTCACATTCGTGATGATGCCACATCTGGCGTAGGTGCTCTTGCCGACACATATGGTGAGCACGTTGCGCGGAATCCGGAAATATTCGACAGAACGCGCCAGCGCGAAAGAGTTGGGAGGGATCATGCAAGCATCTCCATCGAACTCCACGAACGACAGCGGATCGAAGGCTTTTGGGTCCACCACCGGCGAGTGCACGTTCGTGAAGATCCTGAACTCCCGGGCCACCCGCATGTCGTATCCATAGGACGAGACTCCGTAGCTGATCGCGCCGGAGCCCACTTGCGATTGCTGGAAGGGCTCGATCATCCGGTGTTGTTCCACCATGCGGCGTATCCAGCGATCGGATTTGATCGACATCGACCCTCCGGTCCGAATTGAGCGGACTCGCTGACCCAGGCCCGGTTACACTCCCGACGGTCCGGACTCTTGGGACGGGCGGGGTACCGAGGCTAAAGATATGTCACGTTATCCATTGCGCCACTTGCACTTGCTTGACACCCCGCCAAAGCCCTGAGTAACTTCCTGCCGCTTTGGTGCGTGAATTCATTCACAAGACCTTCGAGTCGCCATGCTTCGGGAGTATGCTCCCCTCTTATTGTTGGTCGGCGTAGTCATCGTGAGCGCGGTGGCCATGATTGGCCTATCGCACGCTATCCAGGTCCGGCGCCCCACTCAGGTCAAGGGGATGCCCTACGAGTCAGGCATGCCGGCTCTGGGAAGTACGCGAGACCGATTCAGCGTCAAGTTCTATCTCGTGGCCATGCTGTTCATAGTGTTTGACTTGGAGGCGGTTTTCATGATTCCTTGGGCGGTGTCCTTTCGGCAACTTGGCCTGCTCGGGTTGATCGAGATGCTCGTATTCGTGCTGATCTTGTTCGTCGCCTACGTATACGTCTGGAAACGAGGTGCCTTGGAGTGGGAGTAACACCGGCCGATAACGTGGATGCGGGTGGCCGCACTTCGCTCGTCACGCAGGTCTCGCCCAACTGGATCACGACGCGGCTCGATTTCTTGGTGAATTGGGCACGCTCCAACAGCCTGTGGCCCATGCCGTTTGGAACGGCGTGCTGTGCCATCGAGTTCATGGCCACTGCGGCATCCCGTTTCGACCTGGCGCGTTTTGGGATGGAGCGCATGGGCTATTCACCGCGGCAGGCTGACGTACTGATCTGTGCCGGGCGGCTACCGTTCAAGCTCGCTCCCGTGATCAGGCGGATCTACGATCAGATGCCACAGCCCAAGTGGGTCATCTCGATGGGGGCCTGCGCGTCAACCGGTGGAATATTCGATACCTACGCAATGACCCAAGGTATCGATACGGTCGTCCCGGTGGACGTGTACGTACCGGGCTGCCCACCGCGTCCTGAAGGCTTGCTCTACGGCATCTTGTTGCTGCACAAAAAGATCCGCGGCGAGACCATGGCGGACGAAGCCATCCGAGAGGAGCCGACCCTCGATCCGGGCAGCCTCAGACTACCACCCGAGCACGTGGACGAGCTCTCCGAGCCGTTCGGTAACTCGGTCCATCAGACACGTTCGGCCTAGCAAACGAGTGAATCCTTCTGTTGAGGCGCTGAGGCGCGAGTTCGGAGACAAGATCGGCCGCGCCGTTGAGTCGTGTGGCGATACGATCGTATACATCGAGCAGAGGGGCGCCCGGGAGATCCTGAGGTGGCTCAAGGACACACCCGGTCAGGAATACGACTATCTCATTGACGTGACTGCAGTCGAATACCGAGATCCCGAGTTGCCACTCGAGGTCGTATACCTCCTCTTCTCACTCGAGCGCAAGGTGCAGTTATGTGTCAAGATCGCGCTCTCCAAGGGCCAGGATCTCCAAGTGGACTCGGTCGTTCCGCTGTGGCAGGGAGCCAACTGGCTGGAGCGGGAGGTGTACGACATGTTCGGCATCACCTTCCGCGATCATCCCGACTTGCGGCGAATCTTGATGTGGGAGACTTACTCGGAAGGACATCCACTGAGGAAGGATTTCCCGCTGCGCGGCAGGCTCTCTCGATCCGAGCAGGTGCGTCGCGCACTGCATGCCAATCCCGAGGCACATTACTCGATGGATGAGCTGTCTATCGCCGAGGCTTTCAACGACTTGCCGGAGGACATGAGGGAACGGTTGTCTCGGGGTGAGCGGGATGTCGTTCCGGGCTTGGGAGGAGAGATGGGGAATGGCTGAGAAGCGGACTCTCGCTGTCGGCCTTGCGACTCCTGGGCTCGATGCTGCAGGGAAGCCGATTCGTGTTCCTCTGGGTTTATCCGACTCGGAGCTCTCTTCTGCGGGGCCGACGGAGGGTGGAGTCGGGTCCGAACACCTGCTGCTCAACATAGGCCCGCAACATCCAGCCACGCACGGAGTGCTCCGACTGGTGGTGGAGCTCGATGGTGAAATTGTCGTCCGTGTGATCCCACATATCGGGTACCTGCATTCCGGTTTCGAGAAGTTGGGTGAGTACCGCTTCTACAATCAGATCATCCCGCTCACCGACCGCACCGACTATCTGGCCCCCATGGCCAACAATGTCTGTCTGGCTATGGGAGCCGAGAAGCTGATGGGAATTGAGATCACGGAGAGATGCAAGGTCTTGCGGGTGATCGCATGTGAAATGAGCCGGATCATATCGCACTTGGTGTGGCTGGGGACCACTGCAATAGACCTCGGAGCTTTCACACCGTTCCTTTGGACGTTTCAGGAAAGAGAACGGATATACGATCTGCAGGAAGCGTGGACCGGGGCTCGGCTCACCACGTCATTGACCAGAGTCGGCGGGTTGATGGCCGACATCCCCGCAGGCTTTGAAGACGGACTGAGAGCGTCGTGCCAACGGCTACCCAGAGTATTAGATGAAGCCGAGCGCATGCTGACCAACAACGCCATCTGGTGCGCTCGGACGCAAGGTATTGGAGTCCTTTCGGCTGAGGATGCAATCAACTTCTCACTCTCGGGCCCGATGCTGCGCGCCAGCGGTGTTGCGTACGACGTCCGCAAGGACAGACCCTATCTCGACTACGAGACTTACGATTTCGAGGTACCGATCGGCGAAAATGGTGACGTATATGACCGGTACCTCGTCCGGCTGGAGGAGATGCGTCAGTCGGTTCACATCATAGAGCAGGCCCTGGACCGGCTGCCTGATGGTCCGATCAACGTAGACGATCCACGCGTGATACTGCCCCCAAAGACGGCAGCTATGAACGACATGGAAGCGATGATATTCCATTTCAAGCAGGTCATGGAGGGGGTTCGCGCACCTGTGGGTGAGGCGTACATGCCCATCGAAAACGGCAAGGGCGAGCTCGGCACGTATTTCGTATCAGATGGGACTGCGAAACCAGTAAGGTGGCGCATTCGTCCGCCATCGTTCATCAACCTCTCGGCCCTCCCCAAGATGGCCGAGGGACATTTGCTGGCCGATCTCATTGCGATCAATGCAAGCGTCGATATCGTGATGGGAGAGATCGATCGCTGATGGCAACAGAACAGTCGAGGGAACGGCCAGGGAGCTGTTAGCGGGATAATGCACCAAGAAACCGAATATCAGCCCGTGTTCACTGGGGACCACCGCAGGAAGCTCGATGAGATCTTGCAACGGTATCCCAACAAGCAGGCAGCGCTGCTACCGGCCCTATGGATGGTTCAAGATGTACATGGTTGGATCCCGCAGCCAGCAATGGCGGAAGTCGCTGAGGTGTTGGATCTGACAGCTGCACATGTCGAGGGTGTGGCGACGTTTTATACGATGTTTCACAAACACCCGGTCGGCAATCATTTCATTCAGGTCTGCACTACGTCGCCCTGCAATGTGTGTGGCGCGGAAAATGTCGTAGCAGCACTCCTTCAGCATACCGGGTGCGAGGAGCTGGGTGCTACTTCACCGGACGGCAAGTTCACGGTAGTCGAGGTGGAATGCCTGGGTGCGTGTGGTTTTGCGACTCCCGTCCTGATCGACGACGATTTTATCGACGGGGTGACACCGGACATGGTGCCTGAGTTGCTCGCGAGGTACAGATGAGCCCGATGAGGACCTCGGCCTCGATAGGCGGGCTCAGCCCCTGGTCCAGAGTAACATGCGGGCTGCAATCGACGGACCGGTGTGCGGCGAGCCGCGAGGCGGCGCAGCGGAGAGTGGGGAAGTAATGGGCTATCCACACGAACCGCACCCCAGGGAAACCGTTCTGCTCAGCGAGTACTTCGGAGAAAAAGAGACCAGAACCTACGACGGCTGGGTCAAACGTGGCGGGTACAAGGCTCTAGAGATTGCACTGTCCCAGGACAGGCAGCACATAATCGATGAGGTCAAGGAATCGGGTCTCCGGGGGCGGGGCGGCGCCGGATTCCCTGCAGGCGTGAAGTGGAACTTCATGCCCAAGGAACCCAGCGGGCCGCACTACCTCTGCTGCAACGCTGACGAATCCGAGCCGGGCACGTTCAAGGACCGTGAGATAATGCGGTGGACACCGCACGCGCTCATCGAGGGCTGCGCAATTGCACAATACGCGATCCAGGCGGAGGTATGCTACATCTACATCCGTGGTGAGTTCACCGAAGCGATCACGATCATGGAACAGGCCCTCGCTGAGGCCTACGGTCGCGGTGTGTTAGGACAGAACGCCATGGGCAGTGGACATCGGATCGATATGTACGTTCACCGCGGTGCCGGCGCCTACATCTGCGGCGAAGAAACGGCGCTAATGAATTCGATCGAAGGCAAGCGCGGGAACCCACGAATCAAGCCCCCGTTCCCGGCGGCCCGGGGCCTGTTCGGGATGCCGACGACCATAAACAACGTCGAAACGCTTGCGGCGGTGCCACATATCATCAAGCGCGGCAGCTCCTGGTACAGATCACTCAGCCTTTCGAACCCGAGGAGCACGGGCACCAAGCTCTTCAGCGTCTGCGGGCAGGTACAGAAGCCGGGCAATTACGAAGTCGTGATGGGATTCCCCCTCAAGGAGTTGATATATGATCTGTGCGGGGGAGTGCAGAATGGACGCACCCTAAAGGCGTGTATACCGGGCGGCTCGTCAGTACCAATCCTCAATAGAGAGGAATCCGAGGCGTGCTTGCTGGATTACGAAGGAGCCCAGGAAGTCGGCACTATGCTTGGATCCGGTGGGGTCATCGTGTTCGACGACTCGGCAGACATGGTGTACCAGATCATGCGACTGACGCACTTCTACGCTCACGAATCCTGTGCCCAGTGCACGCAGTGCCGTGAAGGTACAGCTTGGACGACTCGCATCCTACGGCGGATCCTCGCCGGCGAGGGGAATTTTGGAGATCTGGACTTGCTGCTCGAGCTGTCGGAACAGATGACCGGCCGCACCATTTGCCCGCTGGCAGATTCATGTGCCGCGCCGGTCGTTAGCGGCATCCACAAGTTCCGCGACGAATTCGAGGCTTACATCAAGGGGGCAAAACCCGCTTCCGTGGCAGCTGTGTGAATGGCGATGGCAGATACTGAGCTAGTAACACTCACGATCGAAGGTGCCGAGGTTGCGGTACCCAAGGGCACGACGATTCTCGAAGCTGCCAAGCAAGCGGGTATCGTGATACCGCATTATTGCTACCACCCCGGACTACCCGTGGCCGGCGTATGTCGTATGTGCTTAGTAGAGGTCGAGGGTCTTCCCACCCTGCAGATAGGCTGCGCCACACAGGTCACTGAGGGCCAGGTTGTTCACGTTTACAGCGACCTGGCACTGAAGGCCCGACGGAGTGTGTTGGAATTCCTATTGATCAACCATCCGCTCGACTGCCCCATCTGCGACCAAGCGGGCGAATGCGAGCTGCAGAACTACGTGTTCAAGGAGGGTCGAGCCCGGACGCGTTACACTCCAACATACGCAAAACGCTTCAACCCGGTTGAGGATTTCGGACCAGACATTCTCTATGTACCCAACCGGTGTATCCTGTGCACGCGTTGTGTCCGCTTCATGGAGCATGTAGCCGAGGATCCGGTGATCAACGTGAGCGAGAGGGGTGACAGGGCGTTCATTGGTATTCACCCGGACCGGCAGCTAAATCATCCGTGGGCCGGCAATGTGGTTGATCTCTGTCCCGTGGGCTCGCTGATTTCCAAGGACTTTCTACACAAGTCCAGGGCTTGGGAAGTCGACCTGACCCCCAGCATCTGTGCGGGTTGTTCCCAAGGGTGCAATGTGACTTTGGAGACTCGTGGCAATGTCGTCGTGCGGGTGAAGCCTCGAGTGAATCTCCAGGTCAACAAGTACTTCATGTGCGATCACGGCCGAATGTCGTACCGGTGGATGAATCGTGGTGACCGCATCGAAGCACCCCTGGTGCGACAAGACGGCGACCTGGCTGCCGCCGACTGGGACCACGCGCTCGAGCGAGCTTCGCAGATCGTGGCTGGGGCCGGCGGCACAGCGGTGGCGCTGGTTTCGCCCGGCCTCTCGAACGAGGCACTCTTCTTAGCCAAACGCTTATTCTCTCGGCTCGATTTCACGGGCGCCTTCGAAGCCGAGCACGTTGACGACGACATACCCCTCGCAGGCGTCGCAGGCCTGGCCTTGAGGAGTGAGAGGGCGGCCAATGCTACTGGTGCGAGAATCTTGGGGTTCAAGGAGGATTTAGGCGCGGGCGTGGAGGCGGCTTTGGGAGCATCGGTCGTGCTGGTCCTGGGTGACACTCTGGAGGGAGCAGCCGCCGAACGGCTGGAAGGGACGGAAAACCTGATCTACCTGGGAACTACACTGCCGCATTGGGGTCGCGCGGCTCGCGTGATCTTGCCGGTCACCAACTGTGTGGAAGAGGAGGGGACGTTCCTGAATCGCGACTACCGGGTTCAGCGCTATCTGCAGGCGCGAACAGCGCCCGGCATGGCCCGACCTGCTTGGTGGGTCCTGGGTGAGTTGAACGCCCGAGTGCGCGGTGATGAGACTTTGGAAAATGCAGCCACGGCATTTGCGCTAATGGCTAGAGAGGAGATCGTATTCTCCGGCCTTTCGTACGAGAGCCTTGGTTACCGTGGAGTCACCGTAGCCGAGCGACTGGCAGCGGAGGTATCTGCGTGACGCCCGAGCTGAAGGGATTTCTGCTACTTGCTGCCATCAAGGTAGTAGTCGGATTCGGAGGGCTTTTACTCGCTGTGGCGCTGGTCACCTGGCTGGAGCGGCGCCAGGCTGGATTTCATCAGGACCGACTTGGCCCCAACCGAGTCGGTCCGTTTGGCTTGTTCCAGCCCATTGCGGACGGCATAAAGAACTTCATCAAAGAGGAGTTGGTCCCGGCCGACGCCGATAGATTCCTGTTCCTCATGGCGCCAGCTCTAGTCTTCATTCCGGCTCTGCTGCTTTTCGCGGTCATACCGTTTGCGTCCCCGTTGCCGGTTTCTTTCGACTTCGAGTTGCCGATCATCGGCCGTTTCGTTCACGATGGCTTGATGCCGATGATGGTGGCAGATCTACCCGTTGGACTCCTGTTCGTCCTCGCTGTCTCGAGCATAGGTGTTTACGGAATCGTGCTCGCCGGCTGGGCGTCGAACAGCAAGTACTCATTCCTCGGCGGACTGCGATCATCCGCCCAGATGGTGAGTTACGAGGTCGCTCTAGGACTCAGCGTAATCTCGGTCTTCATCGTTGCCGGTGATGTCACCCTCACGGGTGTCGTCCAGAACCAGCAGCAGAATCTCTGGTACATTTTCCCCCTGGCTGTCGGATTTGTACTGTTCGTCATTTCGGCTCTGGCCGAGACCAATCGTCTCCCGTTCGATCTCCCGGAAGCTGAGTCGGAGCTCGTGTTCGGTTACCACACTGAATACAGTGCCATGAAGTTCGCCATGTTCTTCCTAGGGGAGTATGGCGCCCTGATCACAATGGCTGCATTGATGGCGACATTGTTCTTCGGCGGATGGGACATTCCCTTTACGGGTTGGGATGAAAGTGAGCCTTCGCTCCTAAAAACGGCTGTGACTTTCGGAGCGTTTGCCACTAAGACGATCTTCTTCGTCTTCGTGTACATATGGATTCGTTGGTCTTTGCCGCGGTTCCGCTATGACCAGTTGATGGCGTTGGGCTGGAAGGTGTTGCTGCCGGGAGCGCTCGGGTATCTCATGCTGCTGGCGATCGCCGTGTGGACCCTCGAACATCTGGGGGTCGAGCAGGGCCTGCTGTACGGGATGGTTCTATTCATCGTCAATCTGCCCGTGATCTACGCGTTGTTCTGGGTGCTCGACAGTGGGCGGCTTGTGTTCGGGCAGCAGTTGCAGCGAAGGATGATGAACGAATGACAATTGCGGTGAAAGTCGTGCGCAGACCGGAACGCAATGTCAGCTACTTGCGGGCCAGTCTCAAAGGAATGGCGCTGACATTCAACCATCTCTTCCGGAAGAAGGTGACTATGCAGTACCCGGAAGAGACCAAGGAAGACGGATGGAGCATCTCGGGCCGCTGGCGTGGTACCCATCGAATGCTGACGGACGAGCAAGGTAGAGCCAAATGCGTGGCATGCGGGCTGTGCCCTCAGATCTGTCCTGCAAACTGCATAAAACTGGTACCTGGCGAGGACGAAGAGGGACACCGTTATCCGCTCATCTACGAGATCGATGAGTTTCGCTGCGTATTCTGTGGTTACTGCCAGGAGGTGTGTCCCGAGGAGGCCATTCACGTCGGGGTGCACTACGAGAATGCCGAGTTCCAGCGGGAGCGCTTCGTATACGACTTGGAACGCCTGTGCGCCCAGACTCATCCGGTCTCATCCTTGTGGGATCCGGCGGATCCCAGAGGCGAGTAGGATGCAAGTACTGAACTTCTGGCTGTTTTCGGGCTTGGCGATCGTATCAGCCCTGCTGTGCATTACGCGCCGCAGCCCCGTAGTCAGCGCGATGTGGTTGGTGCTGACCATGTTCTCCATCGCTGCTCTGTTCGTGATCCTTGGCGCGCAGTTCATCGGCGCGATTCAAGTGCTGGTATACGCTGGGGCCATCATGGTCCTTTTCCTGTTCGTGATAATGCTGCTGAATCTCGGCCGCGGTGAGCCCTCCGACCTACCGGGGCGGTTGGGATCGTTGCTCCTGCTGGGTCTGGGAGCGGTTCTGACAGTCGAGTTGTGGGCCATCACCAGAATCGTTCCCGACGGAGCCATCCGGCTGCCAGCGGGGACGATGGATAGCCTGGCCGAACAGGAAGGTGCAGTTGGTGCCATTTCCGGACCGCTGTTCCGGGACTATTTGGTACCCTTCGAGATCACGTCGGTGCTGCTCCTAGCTGCGGTGGTGGGTGCCGTAGTGCTGGCCAAGAGGAGGCTCTAGATGCCCGTCGTGCAGCAGGGTCCGGAGCTCTTGGGATCCGCCTTGGCGGTGTCCGCGATCCTGTTCAGCCTCGGTGTCGCGGGGGTTCTGCTCCGGCGCAATGCAATCGTGGTATTCATGTGCATAGAGCTCATGTTGAATGCCGTCAATCTCTCCTTCATTGCGCTAGCTCAGCAGCTGGGCCGTGAAGGACACGTGTTCGTGCTCTTCGTGATGGCTGTTGCTGCCGCGGAAGCGGCCGTTGGACTTGCTATCATCATAGCGATCTACCGTCATAAACAGACGGTCAACTTGGACAAGGTCAACCTGTTGAGCGGATGATGCCGCCATCTGTCGGGTGGGTGTGGATTGTCGTCGTTCTCCCGTTTTTCGGGTTCCTGGCAAACGGCCTGATAAGCTTCCTCTGGCCCAACGCCAAGCGTGCCGTCAGTGCCATCGGAGTCGGAGTCCTGGTTGCGGCGTTCGCCGTTGCGCTCGCCGTCGTAAACGGACTCAGTGGTGATCTGCATGGTGCGCCGTACATATTGACGTACTGGTCATGGATGCCGGCGGGAGGACTCGAGATCACCGCGGCGTTGCAGGTGGACCAGCTGTCTGCCGTGATGTTGATGGTCGTGACCGGGGTTGGCGCACTGATTCATGTTTTCAGCATCGGGTACATGAGAGACGACCCCGGCTACCCCCGGTATTTCTCGTACCTGAATCTGTTCGTCTTCTTCATGCTGGTGCTCGTGTTGGGTGCCAGCTTCCCCGTGATGTTCGTGGGTTGGGAAGGCGTTGGATTGTGTAGTTACTTGTTGATCGGCTTCTGGTACTTGGACAAGTCCAACGCCGACGCTGGCAAGAAGGCATTCATAATGAACCGGATCGGCGACTTCGGCTTCTTGATCGCCATGTTGCTGATCTTCCAGACCACAGGGAGCCTCTCGTTCGTTGAGGTGTTCGAGGCAGCGCCCAGCACGTTCACGATAAACGGTGGCACGGTAACGCTGATAACGCTCGCGCTGTTCCTGGGCTGCACGGGGAAGTCTGCGCAGATCCCGCTCTACACCTGGCTACCGGACGCCATGGCCGGCCCGACTCCCGTGTCGGCGTTGATTCATGCAGCGACCATGGTGACCGCAGGCGTCTACCTCGTTGCCAGATCGAACGTGTTGTTTGCCATGGCGCCGATATCGAGCGTCGTGGTAGCAACGGTAGGCGCCGTGACCGCCCTGTTCGCGGCCACCATAGCTCTCAAGCAGTGGGACATCAAGAAAGTCCTTGCATACTCGACCGTATCCCAGCTCGGTTACATGTTCCTCGGTGTGGGCGTCGGCGCTTACGCCGGCGGTATCTTCCACCTTGCGACGCACGCCTTCTTCAAGGCCCTTCTATTCCTGGGTTCTGGTAGCGTGATCTTCGCGCTACATCGCGCCTACCACCATACAGGGCGCCACGAAGATGCCCAGGATATGCGGAACATGGGCGGTTTGCGAGAACACATGCCCTGGACCGCGACAGTCATGTGGATCGCCACACTTGCCATTGCCGGGATACCCGGGTTCTCGGGATTCTTTTCCAAGGACGGCATACTGGCCGCCACATTCGCACGGGGTCACGACCACCCAGTCTTTTATTTCCTCTGGATACTGGGTGCCGCTGCTGCGTTGCTGACGGCATTCTACATGACTCGCTTGATGCTCTACACATTCCATGGTCCGAATCGGACCGGGAGGGATGAAGGGAAGCACCTGTTCGAGGCTCCCTGGGTCATGACCGGTCCGCTGTTGCTGTTGGCAGTAGGCAGCATATTCGCCGGCGTCGTGAATCTACCTCATGTGCTGCCCGGAGCTGGCTGGCTAGAACACCTGTTCGAGCCGGTGACGGAGCTGAGTCATCGCTATTTGCCCGAGGCACATCTGTCGGTGACCACTGAGTGGGTGCTCATTGGGGTTGCGACTCTGATCGCCGTGACCGGTATAACGGCGGCGGCGGTGATGCTGAAGCCGGAGTCTCTCAAGGCCGCTCGTGAGGCACCCGAGGAGTCTGGCCTTCAGCGGATACTGCTCAGAAAATGGTATGTGGACGAGATATATGACGCTCTGTTGGTTCGCCCGACGGTGTGGATTTCCCACACCCTTCTCTGGCGCTTCTTCGATGCGGGTGTCATCGATGGTGCTCTGGTAAACGGATCGGCTTGGAGCACGCGGGCCGCGGGCTTCATCGGGAGTGCGATACAAACCGGGCGTCTAGCCTGGTACTTGCTCGTGTTCGTAATCGGAACGTTAGTGTTACTTCGCGCCGTGATGTGAACCGTAAATGATCGAACTATTGGCGAACTTGGGATACGACAGCTGGGCGCTTGACGCGCTGCTGATCGTTCCGCTCGTCGGTGCTCTTGCCGTTCTCTCGCGGCCGGCCCATGAGGCTAGGCAAGTCGCGCTGATCGCGGCCCTCATAGAATTCCTTATCTCGATCCCGCTCTGGTGGACCTTCGAGATCGGGACTGCGGCAATGCAGTTCCAGCATGCATACCCGTGGATACCGGGATGGGGCATCTACTACGTGGTGGGCTTGGACGGCATTTCGCTGTTCATGGTATTGCTCACTACGTTCACAATGCCACTGGCCGTGCTCGGCAGTTGGAACTACATCAAAGACAAGCTACGCCCCTACTATGCGCTCCTGTTGGTGTTGACCACCGGCATGATCGGGGTGTTCGTCGCGCTAGACCTCTTCATGTTCTACGTGTTCTGGGAGATCATGCTGATACCGATGTACTTCATCATCGGCGTCTGGGGCGGGCCTCGTCGTCTATATGCAGCCATCAAGTTTTTCATATATACTTTTGTCGGCTCACTGTTGATGTTGGTCGCCATCTTGGCCATGTATTACATGGTCGGGCAAACCACTGGCGCATACTCTTTCGCTTATCAACACATCCTCGAGAACATCGGGGCAGTGGGACGTTGGGGTTTCTGGTTGTTCGCTGCCTTTGCCCTCGCATTCGCCATCAAGGTGCCGATGTTCCCATTCCACACGTGGTTGCCCGATGCCCACGTCGAGGCTCCCACTGCCGGCTCCGTGATCCTGGCTGGCATTCTGTTGAAAATGGGAACGTACGGTTTCCTACGGTTCGCGCTGCCCTTCTTCCCGACCGTCGCGCTGCACCCGACCGTAGTCACCATCGTAGTCGGGCTGGCCATCATCGGAATCGTGTACGGTGCACTGGTCGCGATGGTGCAGCCCGATTTCAAGAAGCTGGTGGCCTACTCTTCCGTCAGTCACTTGGGGTTCGTGATGCTGGGTATCTGGGCCCTCACGATACAGAGTGTCGAGGGCGCAATCATCATCATGATCAACCACGGCATCTCGACGGGCGCTCTGTTCTTCTTGGCTGGAATGCTCAGCGAACGACGGCACACGCGCGAGATTGCAGCTTTCGGCGGGATCGCCAAAGTGGTTCCAGCCTTTGCCGCAGTCTTGACAGTCGTAGCGCTGTCCTCCATAGGCTTGCCGGGAACGAATGGGTTCATCGGAGAGTTTCTCGTGCTAGTCGGCTCGTTTGGCCCCTACCCGTGGGCCACCGCTATCGCAGCGACTGGAGTGATCTTCGCGGCGGCCTACTTGCTGTGGGCGCTGCAACGAATCATCTACAACAAGCTCGACAAACCTGAAAACGAGAATCTCCCCGATCTGTCGAAGAGGGAGCTGTTGGTGCTCGCACCGTTGCTGGCCTGCATTCTCTGGATTGGCCTCTATCCCAAGCCGTTCTTGGACAGGATAGAGGCGTCGGCCGAGCAATTGATCACAACTGTTCAGGAACAGGCAGTGCCTCTAGCGGCGACCCCTGGTTCTGAGGAGCAGGTTCCCTAATGGGTATGGCTATAGACCTCAGTGCGCCGGGAGGCATGGCTTTGGCGCTGTTTCCCGAGCTGTTACTAGTCGGCTGGATGTTGGTGCTGCTGCTTGCGGTTGCGTGGCGGCACAAGGATCACGGGGACCAACAGCTTGTGGGACAGCTGGCCCTGCTCGGACTGGTGAGCACGTTGCTGGTCGTGCTGTGGATGTGGGTCAGGGATGCACATTCCGAGACTCTGGTGGGGATGATCGCGCTGGACGGGTTCAGATACGCCACTTCGGCGATCTTCCTTATAGGCGCCATTCTGGTGGTGATGCTGTCGCTCGGCTATTTGGGACGGGAAAGCATATTGATACCGGAATACTATGTTTTGGTCCTCTTGGCCACGATCGGCATGCTCTTCATGAGTAGCGGAGCAGACCTCATCGTGATCTTCCTGGGACTAGAGCTGATGTCTGTGTCCGTCTATGTGCTCGCCGGCATAGACCGACGCAGTGCGTTTTCGGCAGAAGCTGCGGTCAAGTACTTTCTGTTGGGTGCATTCGCTTCCGGGTTTTTCCTCTACGGGGTCGCACTGCTGTACGGTGCAACAGGCACCACTAACCTGACCCAGATGCATCTTCAGATCACGGCACTGGGACTCGAGACGAATCTGATGCTTCTGTGCGGGATCGGCCTCCTGTTGATCGGCTTCGGGTTCAAGGTCGCCGCCGTTCCATTTCACATGTGGGCGCCCGATGTGTACGATGGAGCTCCCACACCGATTACTGCGTTCATGGCCGCGGCCGTCAAGGCTGCAGCATTCACTGCCCTCATTCGTGTGCTGATGCACGCTCTCGGTGCAAGCGATGTCGTATGGACCGAGATGGTCTTCTGGTTATCCGTGATCACGATGCTTGTCGGCAATCTGGTGGCGCTCGCCCAGACCCAGCTCAAGCGCATGCTTGCCTACAGCTCCATCGGGCACGCAGGTTACATACTCGCAGCCGTAGCGAGCGGCAGTGAAGAGGGTGCGAGAGCATTCGTCTTCTATGTCCTGGTCTACACGCTCATGACACTCGGCTCTTTCGGGATCCTGGCAGCAATTGGCAGAAGAGGTGAGCGTGACGTGCGGATAGATGATCTCAGTGGCCTGGGATCGCACCGTCCGTGGATGGCCTTTGCGATGACCGTCTTCATGTTGTCGCTGCTTGGGTTCCCGGGCACCGCCGGCTTCATCGGCAAATGGCTGGTACTCTCATCCGTGATCCAGGCCGATCAGGCAATCCTCGCAGTGTTGCTCGTGCTGGCCAGCGTCGTTTCGGCGGGATACTATTTGCCGGTCGTCATGGCGATGTACATGAAGCCCGCCGCGTCGGAGCACTCTCACTCTGGCGCTCAATTGATCGGAGCTGCTCGCTGGGTGGTAGGTATGGCGGCTGTGCTCCTGCTGCTCCTCGGGTTCTGGCCCAACCGAGTGATGGACGTTGCGGCCGATGGTGCAGAGGGCCTGCGATCGGCACCGACGCGGGTCTTCACAGACTGACCGACGCTGCTTCTTCAGAGGTTTCCGATGCACATTCCAGCAGTCATATTCCGCCAGTACGACATCCGTGGTGTCGTAGGTGAGGAGTTGTCGTCTGAAGTGGCTCACGCCGTGGGACGAGCACTGGCGACGATCGCCCGTCAGAAACTCGGACGCGATCCCAGACTGGCCGTGGGCCGCGACAACCGACCCTCGGGAGAACTACTCGCACGTGCGATGCGTGATGGTGTCGCCGCGGCTGCCGGGATCGCCGTCGACGTCGGGATGCTGCCAACTCCGGCGCTGTATTACGCGCTACACGAGCTGGAGGTGGATGGGGGAATCCAAGTCACCGGTTCCCACAACCCACCCGAATTCAATGGCTTTAAGATGGTAATCGCTGGTGAGACGATCTACGGCGATGAAATCCAACGAATCCTGCAGCTGATCGAGTCCGACCAGTTGGACTCCGGATACGGTTCTATCGAAGCCGACGACTCGGTGCTCCGGCGCTACTCGGACACCGTGGTGTCGATAGTGGGCCCCCTCGAGCAACCTGTCAGAGTTGCCGTTGACTGCGGTAACGGAGTGGCCAGTCTGGTAGCCGAATCGATACTGGGACGGCTGGGTGCCGATGTGGTGCCCCTGTACTGCGAATCCGACGGCAGCTTCCCCAATCACCACCCCGACCCGACCGTGACAGCGAATCTCAGGGATCTGCAGGATTCGGTTCGCAGAACCGGAGCGCAACTTGGCATCGCGTTTGACGGCGACGGTGACAGGATCGGGGCGGTGGACGAAAACGGCAAGGTGGTGTTCGGCGACCATCTCTTGGTCCTGTTCGGGCGTGATCTGGTCGACCGAACCGGCGACAGTGGCGCCGTGATCTTTGACGTGAAGTGCTCAAACATACTCTCTGACAAACTGAGAGATATCGGGCTGGAGCCGGTGATCTGGAAGACTGGACACTCGCTCATCAAGGCAAAGATGAAGGAGCTACACTCACCCTTGGCTGGCGAGATGAGCGGGCACATGTTCTTTGCCGGTGACTACTACGGATTCGACGACGCCATCTTCGCCGCGGCAAGATTGCTGTCATACGTCGCAAGGAAAGGGGGACCGCTCTCCAGACTGCTCGCAGATCTTCCCCCTACGTTTGCAACCCCAGAGATCCGAGTTGCCTGCCCCGAAGACCGAAAGTTCACGATTGTGGAGGAAGCGGCCAGATACTTCGCACAACGGTATGACGTCTTGACTCTCGACGGGGTCCGCATCTCGTTCCCCGACGGCTGGGGTCTGCTCCGCGCTTCCAACACCCAACCGGTGCTGGTGCTGCGGTTTGAAGCCGCTACGGAGGAAGAGCTCAACGCACACAGGGCTGAAGTCGAAGAGTGGCTACGTTCACAGGGGATCTCCGGGCTGTGACCTCATGCCCCGGAACCATCGTGGTGGCGGTCGGTGGCAACGCGTTGGGGCCGGCGGGCGAGAACCCTTCCATTTACGATCAGTTTCGACACACGAGGGAGTCACTGACGGCGGTGGTTGCCCTCGCCCGCGAGGGCTGGCACATCGCGCTAGTGCACGGGAACGGACCTCAGGTCGGGGACGCTCTCGTACGCAACGAGTTGGCTCGGATGGTCGTGGAACCACTCCCGTTGGGAGTCCTTGTCGCCGCGACAGCCGGCTGGATCGGCTACATGGTGCAGCAGTCGCTCCAAAACGCATTGCTGCTGGGAGAAATCCCGCGTGACGTCATCACGTTGATCACTCAGACTCTGGTGCAACGCCACGACCCGAGGCTGGGCCAGTCAACGAAGCCAATAGGACACTATCTCACTGAGGTGGAAGCTGACGAGCTCAGCAGCCGGGGTGTGGCGGTCGGTAAGGACGGCAGCGGTCGCTTGAGACGATTGAGCCCCAGCCCCGAGCCTCTGGACGTGGTGGAATCGGACGCCGTAAGGCAGCTCGTGAAAGAAGGAAAGATAGTGATCGCGGCGGGTGGTGGTGGGCCGCCGGTCTACGCAGATGAGCACGCGCGATGGGAGGGTGTCGACGCAGTCGTCGACAAGGACTTGGTGGCCGCCATCCTGGGCCAGCGTCTCGGAGCAGACGTACTGCTGATACTCACCGACGTCGACGGAGTCTATCGGAACTGGGGAACCGGGGAACAGCAGCTGATCGGCCGGATGAACATCGAGCAGGCAGATGAACTGGTCGCGGCCGGTGAGCTCGGGAGTGGCAGCATGAAGCCCAAAGTGGAGGCTGCCTTGCAGTTCGTTCGTGGCGGCGGCGATCGCGCAATCATCGCTGACTTATTTCATGGGCTAGAGGCAATCGCTGGAACTACAGGTACGACGATCACAGGAGAGCATAAGTGAACCTACACGAATATCAAGCACGCACGTTGTTGAAATCGGTCGGTATACCGGTTCCGGACGGCGAGGTTGCGACGACTCCGGAAGAAGTTGCCAATATAGCGAAACGCTTGGGAGGGACGGTCGTCGTGAAGGCGCAGGTGCACGCCGGTGGCCGCGGCAAAGCTGGCGGCGTAAAGCTCGCCAAGAATTCGAATGAGGCTCGCGACCACGCCAAGAATATACTGGGAATGCAAATCAAGGGACTGACCGTGGAGAGAGTGTTGGTCGTCCCGGCGGAGGATATTGCCTCGGAGAGTTATGTCGGCGTAATCGTCGACCGTGCCTCCGAAAAGCCGGTTGTGATGGTGAGCCCGGCAGGGGGCGTGGATATCGAGGAGGTGGCAGCTCAGACACCGGAGAAGATCTTCAAGCAAGCAGTGGATCCCCGATACGGTTTGCTGCCCCATCAAGCTATGGAGCTCGGCTTCAAACTGTATGACGATGTCAAACAAGTACGGCAGGCCGCGAGGATAATGCAGCTGCTCGTCCGAGCTTTCTGGAACGCCGGCGCGTCACTCGCCGAGATCAATCCGCTGATTAGCACACCAGCCGGTGCCATCATTGCGCTCGACGCCAAGATGGTGGTGGACGACAATGAACTGGAGCGCCGGCCAGACATTGCCAGCCTGCGCGACGTCGCCGCAGAGGCGGCATCGGAAGTCGAGGCCCGGGAGGCCGGATTGTCCTACATAAAGCTGGATGGCAACGTCGGGTGCTGCGTCAACGGAGCCGGCCTGGCGATGGCCACCATGGATCTAGTGAAATACTACGACGGAGAACCAGCCAATTTTCTCGATATCGGCGGCAGCAGCAACCCTGAGAAGGTCGTAACCGCGCTCAAGATCATAACGAGCGATTCGAACGTGAAGGTCATTCTGTTCAATATTTTCGGCGGGATCACCCGATGTGACGATGTGGCAAACGGCATCGTCACAGCCACAAAACAAATAGCCATCGAAACTCCCATCGTGATCCGCCTGACCGGCACGAACGAGGACGAGGCAGTGAGAATTCTCGAGGGCGCGGGATTCGACGCCCTGACCGACATGGACGAGGCGGTTCAACAGGCCGTCAAACTCGCGCGGGAGGCGGCGTGAGCATATTCATAGACAGCGATACCAGGCTGGTCGTGCAGGGCATCACCGGGCGTGATGGCTCCTTTCATACGAGGCACATGATGGAGTACGGCGCGCAGGTGGTGGCCGGTGTGACTCCGGGAAAGGGTGGTGCACTGTTCGACGACGAAGTACCCATCTTCAACACCGTCAAGGATGCCGTCGCCGCGACGGCGGCAAACACCTCGGTGATCTACGTACCAGCCCGCTTCGCGGCAGAAGCTATACTGGAGGCCGCAGACGCCGGGATCTCGCTCATAGTCGCGATCTCGGAGGGCATCCCAGTTCTCGACATGACCAGAGCTCTCCCGTTCGTTCGAGAAGTGGGCGCTCGTCTCATCGGACCGAACTGTCCCGGCGTAATCTCGCCCGGCAAGTCGAAAGCCGGCATCATCCCGGGGCAGATTTGCCGACAAGGCCCCGTCGGTGTCGTGTCGCGTAGCGGCACACTCACGTATGAAGTGATACACCAACTGTCAAAGGCCGGTTTCGGACAGTCCAGCTGTATCGGTATCGGTGGCGACCCGATCATCGGGACGGACTTCATTGACTGCTTGAGCGCATTCGAAGCGGACCCCGAGACCGCGGCAATCGTCCTCATAGGTGAGATCGGCGGCACGGCCGAACAGGAGGCCGCCGAATACGTCTCCCAGAACGTGACGAAACCGGCTGTCGGCTTCATCGCTGGACAAACGGCTCCGCCAGGGCGACGGATGGGACATGCAGGAGCCATCATCTCCGGATCTTCGGGCACAGCCTCAGAGAAGATGCAGGCGCTCGAGGCTGCGGGGATCGGAGTGATGCAGCGTCCCGCCGACGTGGTCTCACTGCTGCGGGAGCGGTTGTAGCACGTGAAGCTAGTCGATCTGCTCGCCGAAGAGCGAATCCTGGTGCCGGTAAAGGGAGAGACGCTGCGGCTAGCAATTGCAGAGCTCGTGACGGCACTGAAGGACTGCGGAGCCCTGCGTGAGACTGCGCGGTTCGAAGAACTGGTTGCCGACACGCTGCCACGGGACGTGGTGACTGTCGGTCAAGCGTTTCTGCTGTATTTCCGGACCGAGGCGGTGCCGGCGCTCACGGTCGCCCTGGGCGTTGCCGCTGAACCGATGCATCGCGAACACGACATCACGAAGCAGGCGCGCATCGTGTTGCTCATCGCGGCTCCCCCCAAAGAGACCTCCCAATTTCTACGAGTAGTGAGCGCCTTCTCGCATGTCCTGGGACGGGACGAGGTGGTGGAGAGTCTGCTGAGCGCGCGGAGCCCCGAGGAAATCCTCCGGATGGATGCGCTGCGAGAGACGGAACTTCACGGATACCTCACGGTCAGAGATGTCATGATACGTCGCCGGATAACCATTCGTCCCGACATGCCGCTGGGTGAGGCCGCCCGAACCATGGTCGTACACAACGTACCCTCGTTGATAGTCGTATCGGACACCAACGAAGTACTCGGAATGGTGGGACATAACGAGCTGCTGAAGTATCTGCTTCCGGTACACGTAAAACGACTCACTGGTGTGCCACTGGCGGAGCAGCAAAAGGGGACGGCGATGCAGGACCCCTACGAGTTGCCGGTGCGGGAGGTCATGGATCGCAGCGTCTTGTGTCTGTCGGAGCATCAGACGGTGGCGGAGGTGGCTACCATGATTCTGAACCGGAAGATCGATCGGTTTCCCGTGGTACGGGACGGGGCTCTGGTCGGGTTCCTGAGCCGCGGGGATATCGTGAGACGACTGTTTGGGAGATGATCCCGACGTGTCGAGTCCGGTGCCCCCCACTGGTGACCCACGGAGCTGGGATGGGATTCTTCCTGAACGAAACAGCACATGAGGTTGCGATCATGCAGACACTTGCCATCCTCAAGCCGGACGCCGTCGAAGCCGGGTTATCAGGCAAGGTACTGGCCCACCTCGAGCATGCCGGGTTCAAGATTAGGGCGGCGCGGCTCACACGTCTATCCGAAGCGGAGGCCAGGGCCTTCTACAAAGTGCACGAGGCACGCCCATTTTACGGATCCTTGGTCACCTACATGACCTCGGGTCCCTGCATGCCGCTGGTGCTGGAGCACACCGATGCGGTCAGCCGCCTCCGTGACGTGATTGGTGCTACGGACCCCAAGGAAGCTGCTGAGGGAACGGTCCGCCACCTCTACGCCGAATCGAAAGAGAGAAACGTGATCCATGCCTCCGATTCGGCCGAGAACGCGGTAGCAGAGATATCGTTCTTCTTTTCAGTGGCAGAACTAGAACGGCTGTGGGGTGGCTGGAGTCGTTGACCCAAGTATCTGGCGCAGATACATTTAGCGGCTATGTTGCGGATTGACCTCGGCGC